>Ga0208814_1001205_pt1 | contig 12557 bp, 18 predicted proteins | sample MalvirAntarct_55_FD_184253 | JGI IMG/M metagenome (GOLD analysis project Ga0208814, IMG submission 184253) | Marine viral communities from the Global Malaspina Expedition - Malaspina viral metaG Antarct_55 (SPAdes) (version 2) | ecosystem: Environmental > Aquatic > Marine > Oceanic | place...
GGTGTAGGGATAGGCTCTGTAAAAGGTAAAGATATGACGGATCTTCGTAATAAGGACGGAAACAAAGTATATCCTGTTACACAAGGTAAAGTAGGAATGTTTACTGGCGGTGGTTCAGCAAAACATAGTAGTGGACAAAGACGTTTACAACAATCTAAAGTTAACAGAAAAGACGGAGGAGTTGCCCGGCGTGCTGGTGCAGCTGTCCGTGGTTTCACATTCGAAGGGATATTCTAATGCCAAAAACAAAAGATATGACTGCAGCGCGTGAAGCTTTTTACGAAGGCAAGGGCACAGATTATTCTGCTCAAATGTCCTTTAAGGAATTTTTGAGTAACGTGTGGCCTAGTATGAATAGAGCTGATGGTGGAGTCACATTAGATTTTGAAGAAGCAAACGTAAGAGATAGCATGTTTACAGGTGGAGCAGCTATGAGAGGACGTAACTTTAGTGGTAACTATTAATAAAGGAGAAAAATAATGGCTAACGATTATAACCCTAACTTTGCCAGACTAAGAGCAAGAAAAGAACTAAGAAAAGAAGAGAAAAAAATGGATGCGATGCAAGAAGCAGCAGAGTCTATAGCTGATATTGAGTATCAAGCAGATTTAATAGCTGATGTAGAAGACGTAAAAAGAGCTAAGAACAGAATAGATAAAGAAAAGGCTATAGAAAGAGCTGATACAAGAAGAAAAACCCGTAAAAAAGTATATAAAGATATGACAAAAAAACAACGTGAGCGTAATGACTCAGTGGACTATAATATGGGTGGCACTATGGACTATAATATGGGTGGCACTATGAAAAACTATAGACGTGGTGGTGTTGAAGCGGCAGACAAAGAAGGTAGCCGTTTAAGTATTTCTATGGAAAGACAAGAAGATGCTGGATATTCTCCGTCAGAAGCGGATTTTGATCAGCAACATAGATTAGCTGCAGAAGGTATTATGGAAGTGGGGGCTGACGTCACAACTATACAGGGTCATAACTCACGTGCTTCATTAGGTGAAACGGAAGGTGTCCGTGGCACAGGAGCAATGGTAAAAGGAACGAAGTTTAGAGGATCTTTTTAGTGGATTCATTGAATTTTGCTTACGCTATTCTTAAAGGAATACAAGAAAGAATAGCGCTAACAGAACAGGCCCTTCTTGGCGGTACTCCTAAAAATATGGAGGATTACCGTCAGCTTACAGGAGAAATAAAGGGTTTGCAATTCGCAGAGCGAGAAGTTAAAGACGCTCTTGATAGAAACGAGAAAGCAGAAAGTAATTGAAAAAGGAGACTATAGACCATGCCGAAAACACTTTATGTGCCAGATCATGTTGCGCAAGCAACCAAGAAAACCAAACATGTCAACGTAGAACCTTTATACAAACCTCAAGAAGCTAAAGTTCTTGATCCTGGTTTGATAGAGAAAAACCTTAAAGAAAGACTTCCTCAACCTACAGGGTGGCGTATTTTAGTCATGCCGTATATGGGAAAAGCAACAACAGACTCAGGAATTTATATTCCAGATGCTGTAAGAGAGCGTGAACAATTGGCAACAGTTGTAGCGTACGTACTTAGAGTTGGACCATTAGCTTATAAAGATCCGGTAAAGTTTGGCGGAGATTTTGAGCCTTGGTGCAAAGAAGGCCAGTGGGTTTGTATTGGCCGTTACGCAGGAGCACGTTTTAAGATAGATGGCGGAGAAGTTCGTATTCTTAATGATGACGAAGTGATCGCAACTATTTTAGAACCAGAAGACGTTAAACATATTTAAAGGAGTATTGATATGCCTGAAGCAACATTAGATGTTGGCGAAGCTGAAGAAGAAGCAGTGGAAATCAACGTAGACCCTGAAGCTAAGAAAATTTTAAGTGAAACGGTTCCCGATAAAGCAATTGATGTCGTTGAAACCCAAGAAGAAAAAAAAGATGAGCTTGAAGATTATAGTACGGGAGTAAAAAGCCGTATTGATAAGCTTACTAAACGTATGCGCGAAGAAGAACGTCAAAAGCAATCGGCGGTTGAATTTGCAGAAAACGTTAGAAAAGAAAATGAAAACCTAAAATCTCGTTTGCAAAATCTAGATAAAGGTTATCAAGAAGAGTTTGGAGGACGGATCGAGTCTCAGCTAACTGGTGCTAAACGTGCAATGAAAGATGCGCATGAAGCCGGAGATAGCGATAAACTTGTAGAAGCTCAAGAAACTTTAGCTACTTTAGCAGTAGAAAAGTCTAGATTAAAAAAACCTATTGAGCAAGTAGATCCAGTACCTCAAGTTCAGCAACAACAGCCCCAACAACAAATGCAGCAACAACAGCAACAACAGCCTGTTGATCCAAAAGCTGAAGCTTGGGCGGGCAAAAACGACTGGTTTGGTCATGATGAAGTTATGACATATGCCTCATTTGGCATCCACAGGCGTTTAATTGAGGATGAAGGGTTTGACCCTCAATCTCAAGAGTACTATGCTGAACTCGATAAAAGATTAGCGTCTGAGTTTCCTCACAAGTTAGGAACCCAGACAACTAACGGAGGAAGTCGTAAAGTTGCGTCTGCTGAGACTTCCAAATCCCGCAACAAAGGTGGACGAAAAACTGTGCGGTTGTCGCCTTCACAAGTAGCTATAGCCAAAAAGCTGGGCGTACCGTTAGAAGAATACGCAAAATATGTGAAGGATTAAAGATATGACAAACGAAAAAACGGAGAACACAACTCCCCAAAGTAACACGAGATTAGCACGTGCTCAAGAAACTCGCGAAAAAAATGCACGCAGAGGGCCCTGGAAGCCACCATCCGCTTTAGAAGCGCCGGAACCACCAGAAGGTTATGTCCATAGGTGGATCCGATCAGAAGTTATGGGCTTTGATGACCGTAAAAATGTTTCAGCCATGGCACGAGAAGGTTGGGAATTAGTACGGGGTGATGAGTACCCAGATTTTGATGCTCCAACAATTGAGGACGGCAAACATGCCGGAGTCATTGGGGTAGGTGGATTATTACTTGGCAGGTTACCCATTGAAATCGCGAATGAGCGCGACGCATATTACCGGGATAGAACCCGCGATCAAATGACAGCTGTTGACAATGAGTTAGCTCGTTCTCAGCATCCGTCTATGGCTATTCATAAGCCAGAAAGAGAAACTCGTGTAACATTTGGAGGTTCTCGCAAACGCGAGAGCTAATTTTTAACCGTATAGGAGTAATATAAAAATGGCAAATATTCAAAAAGCCTTTGGACTCAGACCAATTAGTAAATTAGGTTCTGGGACTAACTCTACTGGAAACTCGAATTATTCCATGTATGCGATAGCAAACGGAACAACTCACTCTATATATCAAGGGCAAATGGTTATACCTACTGCCTCTGGTTATATTGAGCGTGCACAAGCAGCTATTGGCGGAAACGTCAGTTCTGTAGGTGTTTTTTGGGGTTGTGAATACGTTTCTAGCGTAACAGGAAAAATGACTTTCAGTAATTTCTGGCCTGGTTCAGGCGCAGATTCAGCACATGAAATTAAAGCTTATGTGTACGATGATCCAGATCAACTATTTGTAGTTGCTACGGATTCTACTTTAACAAACGAAGCAGGTGCACGCGCAAAAGTTTATAAAAACGCTAAATTTGGCGTAGTTGCTAACTTTACGGGTTATGATGGAAGTAACATAAGTGGTTCTTCTAAAGCGCAATTATCTGTATCTACTATTGCTACAACTAATACTTTTCCAATGAGAATTATGGGTTGGATGCAAGACTCATCTAATCTTGATTACACTGCATTGGGTGTAGGCATGGTAGTTCGTTTAAACAATCATTTTAACGCTCCTAATGGAAGTGCCAATATGGGTACAGCTATTACGACAACTGGTATATAGGAAGGACTTGAAACATGGCAATATCTAGAGCACAACTCGCAAAAGAGTTAGAGCCTGGCCTCAACGCCCTTTTTGGACTTGAGTATAGCAGGTACGACAATGAAGCAGCGGAAATATTTGATACAGAATCATCAGAAAGAGCATTCGAAGAAGAAGTAATGCTATCTGGTTTTGGAGCAGCACCTGTTAAAGGTGAGGGTTCAGCTGTAACATTTGATGACGCACAAGAAGCTTATACTGCAAGGTATAATAACGAAACTATTGCGTTAGCTTTCTCAATAACAGAAGAAGCAATTGAAGATAATCTATATGATCGTCTTGCTTCTCGTTATACAAAAGCTTTAGCAAGAAGTATGGCACACACTAAACAAGTTAAAGGTGCAACTATATTAAATGACGCTTTCACAGCTACTGTAACAGGTGGTGACGGTGTAAGTTTAGTTAATGCTGCTCATCCATTAGTAAATAATTCTACATTTGCTAATAGACCTGTAACTGCTGCCGACCTTAACGAAACCAGTCTTGAAAACGCTTTAATAGACATAGCTGGTTACGTTGATGAACGTGGTTTAAAAGTGTCCGTACAAGGTACTAAACTAATAGTTCCTGCCAACTTACAGTTCGTAGCTGATAGACTACTTGAGACTACACTACGTCCTGGGACAGCTGATAACGATATTAATGCCTCAAGAAACATGGGAATGCTTCCGCAAGGTTATACCGTTAATCACTTCTTAAACGATGCAAACGCATGGTTTATTAAGACAGACGCTCCTCGTGGATTTATTCACTTTGAACGTTTAAGCATGTCTACTAAGATGGAAGGTGATTTCGATACAGGCAACGTAAGATTTAAAGCCCGCGAGCGTTATAGCTACGGTTACTCAGATCCACGTTGTGTTTATGGATCTCCAGGAACATCATAAGACGAATTGAATGGGGGGAACGTTCCCCCCATTTTCTAGGAAACATATAACTTTTAGCGACTGTCCTAGCAGACACTCATAAGACGCTAAAAATAAACCCTTTATGAGGAGGTAACAATGGCGAATACAACTTTTTCAGGTCCTATTAAAGCAGGATCTTTACTTAATACTACAGGCGTAACACTTGGCAAAGATGTCAAAAACACAGGTCAGGTTTTAATGTCTCAATCAGTTTTGATTGATCCAGCAGTCGCAGCTGGAACAAATACTTACAACGTAGGTGTAATACCTAAGAATTCACAGATAGTAGAAGTACTAATGCGTTTTGCAATAGCCAGTAACGCAGGAACTAGTGCGACTATGTCGGTTGGTAAAACGGATTCAGGTGGAGCAACAGCAGCTTTTTATACTGCTGCTCAAAATGTTAAAGTAGTAGCAGAACACACACAACAAACTTCAGCTTTTGATAATATGGATCGTGTTGATGAAGATACGCGAATAACTGCTACTCTTATAACAATAGGAACAGCATCAACTACTGGTCAAGCGAGTGTAACAATTACGTATATTCAAGCAAATAATTTGCAAGATATATCTGCTAACTAATGTTTAATAAATAAAGGAAAATAAATCATGGCTGATGTAAACACCAATACTATCATTATAGATGGCCCTCAGAAGTTTGTAGCTTCTTTTGTTCATACATATGTTAACGTAGGTGAAGGTACTCCAGTAAAAAAAATAGATGTTTCTGCATTAGCAATAAATCCTGTTAATGGAAACCCTTGCATAGGAGTACGGATTAACAAAATCTTGTACTCTACTATAGGTCTAACGCTTAAAATCAACTGGTTTGCAAATACCCAGGTTCTAGCGGCGCAAGTTCCGGAAAATTATAGTGATGTTTTAGACTTTTCAAGTTTTAGTGGATTGCCTAACCCAACTATTGGTGATGCCGGATCAAATGGAGATATCTATTTTGGAACGGTTGGCGAAGCAGCTAATGATTCCTACACTGTTGTTATGGAATGCATTAAGATTTACGGTAATACATAGGAGGTTTTTATGACAACTTTTAATTCTGTAGCTAACGTTTCGGCAAGAAATGAAAATAAAAAGAAAATAAATCCTGGTAATAGAGCATATGTGTATATGTCCGGTGGAGTTCATTCTCCTGACGCACGTCCTAAAAAAAAATATAACAAAGGCGGAGCCGGACTTTATGCTAATATTCACGCTAAAAAAGAAAGAATTGCTGCAGGATCAGGAGAAAAAATGCGTAAACCAGGAGATAAAGGAGCTCCTGCAAAAGGTATTTTTAAAAAAATAGCGGAAGGATAAATACATGGCTACTTCAGGAACCGTAGACTTTAATTTAAGTATAACAGATATTATTGAAGAAGCTTATGAGCGTTGCGGTTTAGAATTACGTACAGGATACGATTCTAAAACAGCTCGGCGTTCTTTAAATCTTTTGTTTTCTGAATGGTCTAATCGTGGATTAAATCTTTGGGTTGTGGAAGAAGAAACTCAAAGTATGGCACAGCTTTCTACAACCTCGTCTATCTCAGAATATCCGTTAGGAGTTATTACTTTAACCGTAGCAGCTTCTGCTAATTTAACTATTGGCGAAACAATTACTGGGAACGTAAGCGGAGCAACAGCTAAAATTATTACTAAACCTACAGGAACTACCGTTACAATTACTGTTCCCGTAGGAACTTTTGTGGTAACAGATAATGTTACAGGAACTACAAGTGGAACTACGACAGGAGTAACAGCAATACCTAGTTTATCCGACACACAAGCAACGGTAGACATTTTAGAAGCGGTTATTCGTCGAGACGGCGCGGATATATCAATAGGAAGAATAAGCCGAGGAGATTATTTAGCTATTCCTGATAAAGTATCTCAAGGAAGACCTACTCAATTTTACATAAATAGACAAATAACTCCTACAATTACTGTGTGGCCCGCTCCTATTAATTCAACCGATCAATTAGTATACTATCGTGTAAAACGTATAGAGGATGTAGGAACAGCGCAAAATACTCCGGATGTCCCTTTTCGTTTTTTACCGTGTTTGGTAGCTGGCCTAGCTTATTACTTGTCTGTAAAACGTTCTCCTCAAAGAGTAGGACTTTTAAAACAAATGTACGAAGAAGAATGGCAAAGAGCAGCCTCTGAAGATAGCGAAAGAGTAGCTTTACGTTTAGTACCTTCTCAACAATCGTTAAGGATATAAAATGGCACGTTTTGCAAGTACTAAATACGCTAAAGGGATTTCTGATAGATCCGGAAGAGAGTATCCTCTTAATGTTATGCTTTTAGAGTGGAATGGTTTATTAGTAGGGCCTGATGAGTACGAACCTAAACAGCCTCAACTTACGCCACCACGTATTCAACCTGATCCGCAAGCTTTAAGGATTAGTCGTCCTGCTCGAACAGAACCCCCTGTTGAAGTTATTTTACCTTTTAATCCTTTTGAGTCAGCTAATACAGGCTCTCCAATAGTTAGGATAACAGAACCAGGAAGCACTAGAGTTGTAGGAGACAAAGTTCGTCTTAGAAGTACCGAGGCTTTCGATGGTTTTACTTCCGCAGCTTTAGAATACAGTAGTGGATATACTGTAGTTAAGGTATATAATACTAACGTACCTTATGATTATGCTATAGATATTAGCGAAAGCGGTTCTTCTGAAACAGGTACAGTGGGAACGGTAACAGGTGGCGGAGGAACTGCTTCAGCAGGCCCCGTTACAGTGGAGGCATAATGGCATTTACATACTCAACATTAAAGACAGCAATTCAAGATTATACACAAAATGAAGAAACAACATTTGTTAGTCAGTTAAATACTTTTATAGTAAATGCAGAAGAACGTATTTTAAAAGAAGTACAGCTATCTGTGTTTAGAAAAAACTCAGAAGGGTCTACAAGTGCAGGTAATCAATTTTTGTCAAAACCTGTTGATTTTTTAGCGCCTTTTTCATTAAGCGTAAAAAACGGCTCTAATGTAGAGTTTTTACTTTATAAACAAGTAACTTTTTTACAAGACTATAATCCAAACAGTACTAGCACAGGAATGCCAGGGTACTATGCCGATTGGAATGACACAACATTTTTACTATCGCCTCCTCCTACAGGAGCTTATGACATGCAATTGCACTATTTTTATCGTCCTAAATCTATAACTACAGAAGCTAGTGGAGAAACGTGGTTAGGAACTAATGCTTCTTTAGCTTTATTATATGGTTCTTTAGTAGAGGCTTATACGTTTATGAAAGGCGAAGACAACTTATTAAAACTTTATAACGATCGTTACATGGAAGCTCTTAATTGGCTTAAAAACCTTGGTGAAGGAGAAAACACTAGAGATTCTTATCGTTATGATGATTTAAGAAGGGACGTTCAATAATGCAAGCAGATGGAAGTAGCGATATAGGCAATGTAACCGTTATGACTTCAAGTAATGGAGGGCATAGTCCAGAGCAAATAGCTGAACTAGCCTTAAATAAGATAATGATGGTAAGCGATACAGCCCCTCCTGTCATACGGGATCAAGCTATAGCACACAGAGAAAAGTTGAGAGAGATTCTTATTTATTATATGAATAAGATGGCGCAAAGTGAAAGAACAACTCTTTGGGCAATGTTTAATAAACAAGGTCATGGTGATATGGCCAAAATTATAAGGAGTTTATAAGATGGCCATAGTACAATCGATGACTGGTAGTTACAAAAAAGAAATAACCGCAGGCATACATTTTTGGACAAGTCATTCACGCACAGGATCTTCAGTAATTAACGCAGATTCTTTCTATATTGCGATGTTTACGTCTAGTAGATCGGATGCTAACCAAGATTTAACCGGATATACATCTACTAATGAAGTAACAGACAGTAATAGTGGTGGAACAACATACGCAGCAGGAGGACAACTTTTAGCAAACGTTACTTTAGGTTTAGCAGATAACTCAGGAAATGTAGCAACAGCTTTCTTAGATTTTACAGACACAACCTGGGGTTCTTCCTCTATTAGTAATGCAAGATGTGCAGTTATTTATAATTATACGTTGGCTACAGCAGGATCAGGCGGAACAACTACTCATGCTGCAAAACCTTCCGTATGTGTGTTGGATTTTGGTAGTAATAAATCTTCAAGTGATGGCGATTTTACTATTCAATACCCAACAAATGACGCAAACAACGCGGTAATTAGAATAGCATAGAATGTCAACAGTTACCTATACTGTTACCGTTGTCAGTACTGGTAGTGGTAACAAATACTTTATTAATGGTAACCAACAATCCTCTTTAAATTTATTTGAAGGGGTTACGTACAAGTTTGACCAATCAGCGAATTCTAATTACAATCATCCTTTGCGTTTTTCAACTACTTCCGACGGAACACATGGTGGTGGATCTGAGTATACAACAAGTGTAACGACTTCAGGTACACCAGGAAACGCCGGAGCCTATACCCAGATATTAATTGGAGGATCTACTCCTAATTTATACTATTACTGCACAAATCACTCAGGAATGGGAGGAGAAGCATCTACTGAAGGAGCACTTACTTCTGGATGGGGTCGTTCTACTTGGGGAAGTGGGCCTTGGAGTCAGGGTTTTAGTCCTTTAACTGTAACTGTTAGCAGTGTAAGTGCTTCAATCGCTATAGGAAGTCCTGCTGTTACAGCGGCTCAATCTGTAGTTGTAGCTGTAACAGGTGTTGAAGCCGATGTTTTTCCTGAAGGAGGATGGGGTCGTTCTACTTGGGGAAGTGGAGGTTGGGGCACGCCACTAGGCGTAACTATTAACACAGGAACAGGAGTAACTGTCAGTCCGACAGGAGTAGCAATAGCTGGTTCTATAGCTAATGTAACGACTATTGAGGGCGGAGGAATTAGTGTAGGAATTAGTTCTGGCGCTACTGCCGTAGGTTCAATAGGAACGATAGTTGTTAGACAAGAAGTAGTGTTTGCCACAGGAGTAAGTGCGGCCAGTATAATAGCAAATATTCAAACAGGATTAGGTTTTGGTGTTACAGGGGTAATCGCAACCAGCGCAATAGCAACACCAAACATTATTGGAGGAACGGGTGTTACCGTAACAACATCAGCTGTAACAGCAGCTTCCGCAATAAATAATGTTGTAACTAATGAGGGTTCAGGAGTAACTGTTACGGTATCTAGTGTTCTTACAACATCCCATATTGGCAATGTTAACGTTCCTGATGTATTAATAAGTGTATTAGGAGTAAGTGCGCAAGGTTTAGTAAGTACACCAACAGTTTGGTCTGAAATTATTCCAGGACAAAACGCAGGTTGGACAGAAATTACCGATACGCAATCTCCAGGTTGGACAGAAATAGCAGCATAGGAGAGTAAAATGGCTTCATCGTTTACAACAAATTATGGTATAGAAAAAATTACCACAGGAGAACAGTCTGGTACCTGGGGAACAACAACAAATTATAATGTAGATATATTAGATAGAATAGCGGCTTATGTTTCAATAGCTTTATCGAACGCTTCTACTGCTACGTTAACGGTAAGAGCAGGTTCTCCTACAGATGGAGCAAATAACGCTCAAAACGGAATGTATCGTGTTATTAAATTTACAGGAACTTTAAGTCAAAATTGTACGGTAACTATAGCTCCGGCAACTACTTCAGCCTTTTTTATGATACAAAATGCTACTACAGGTGGATATAGTGTCATTATGGCCCAGGGTTCTGCTGCGCAAACAGTTTCAGTTCCTTCTACAAAAGCACAAATAATATATGCAGACGCTAGTGACGAGGTAATCTCTATTTCAGACAAGTTTAATGTGCAAAATTTTGGTAATATCTCTATTTCAGGCAATACTATTTCTAGTACAAACACTAATGGAGATATAGATATAACTCCAAATGGTAATGGTAACATTCAATTAGAATCAGACCTTATTTATTTAGGTGGTGGTTCTGAAGAAGGTCATTTATCTTCAAATGGTGCTTATGATTTACTTTTAGAGACAAATTCAGGCACAAATTCCGGTTTTATTAGGATTGTAGACGGCGTAAATGGCGATGTTCGAGTCGAACCAAACGGAACAGGAGAGTTTTCAGTAGGAAATGGAGCGGCTTCTGGAAAAATTACGTCTAAAGGAGCTTTTGATTTAGAATTAGATACAAATAACGGAACGAACTCCGGAAGCATTAAAATTACAGATGCAGCAAATGGTGCTATCGATCTTGCACCAAATGGAACAGGAACAGTTGTTGTCAAAGGTAATACAAATCCAGGTAGTGTAGTTTTTAACTGCGAATCCAACACTCACGGCCAAACAGTTAAGGCTCAACCTCATTCTGCAACTGTAACTAATATTTTAACACTGCCAGCAGGTGGTAATCAAGAAATAGTTGGAACAACTGCTATTCAAACTTTAGCTAGTAAGCAACTGAAAGATTATGCAGAAACTGTTTATGCTAATGGTTCTAAAACAGCAGCATTTGATTTAGATTTAGATAATGGTAATGTTCAATCTTTTACTGTAGGTAGTGGGACTTTTAATGTAGGAATTACAAATTCACTAGCAAGTCAATCGAATTCTATGACTATTATCCTTACAAATGGTGGTGCTGGTACAATTACTTTTAAAGCAGGAGCTAATGGTGGTGGTGGTGCCAATGTTAAATACGCAGGAGGAACAGCCCCTACTTTAACTTCTTCTGGGATAGATATTTTAACCTTTACAACTTTTGATGGTGGCACAACTTACTTTGGGTTTGCTGCTGGATTGGCGATGGCGTAATGAGTTTAGGAGCTAACAAACAAGCATTAATGGGTGCTGCTGGAGCCGCAGGTGGTGGTGCAGATAGTGGTTTCTATACACATCAAATTGCTAGTTCCCTTAGAAATAGTTCTTCTCAAAATGGAACTTTAAAAAGAACAGCAGGAACTCCTACAAATAGTACAAAATTTACTATGAGTTATTGGGTTAAAAGATATAATGACTCTGGTCCTAGTGAACATAATTTGGTATTTACTTCTGGAACTGGAGGAGCATCTTATATCTTTTGGGGTTTTGCTGGTACTGATTTTGACCTTCAAACTACTGGTGGAAATTGGTCAACAGGTTATTTGACCTCTGATGCTATGTATAGAGATACTTCAGCATATTATCATCATGTGCTTACATTTGACAGTACACAGTCAACACAAGCTGATAGACTTAAAATTTATGTAAATGGAGAACGAATAATAAGTTTTTCTGTAGAATCAGTTACATCTGGTATAGGTTCATCTGAAGCTTTTTCCTTTATAAATCAAAGTGGTGTTGTTCAAGCATATGGTGGATTATCTGGTTCAGGACATGGTACTGAAGGTGCTGATAATCAAATGGCAGAAATAGTCTTTAATGATGGACAAAGTTATGGACCTGATTCTTATGGGGAAACGAAAAATGGTGTGTGGATTCCTAAAGACCCAAGTGGATTAACCTTTGGAAATAATGGTTATTGGCTTAAAATGGCGGCTGGAGCTAGAGGTACAGACTCAAGTGGTAATGGTAATAACTTTACTGTAAATAATATACCAGAACATGATGTTATGTTAGACTCTCCAACCTTTAACTCTGATTCTAATGGTGGTAATTTTTTAACTTGGAATCCTTTATCTCAGGGTAGTTATTCTACAATAAGAGAAGGCAATTTAATTACAGCAAGTAATACAGGAGCAGATGCAAGTTATCCTTCTGGTAATATATGTTTCCCTACTGGGAAATG
>Ga0208814_1001207_pt1 | contig 12556 bp, 11 predicted proteins | sample MalvirAntarct_55_FD_184253 | JGI IMG/M metagenome (GOLD analysis project Ga0208814, IMG submission 184253) | Marine viral communities from the Global Malaspina Expedition - Malaspina viral metaG Antarct_55 (SPAdes) (version 2) | ecosystem: Environmental > Aquatic > Marine > Oceanic | place...
CGCTTAATGTTATACGGCGCAGCAGCATATGCGACCGAAACATTTTCGCAGGGCTCTTCATCATTTGGTAGCATAACTGTTGTACCTACAGGGGTACGTGCAACCTTTGGTCTGGGCACAGTTACTGTTACAGCCAACAGTGTTATTGATGATTTAATAGGTGTACGTGCTACCTTTGCGGTAGGCGCACTTACTGTCATAGGTGATGCAAATTTAACTTTAACTGGGCAGAGAGCAACCTTTGGCCTAGGAACAGTTATTGTAACTGGTAATGCGGACTTAGTTTTAACAGGAGTTCGCTCGACATTTGGTGTTGGAGCTGTTACAATAGAATCTAAATATGACGTAACTGGTGTTCGCGCTACTTTCGGCATAGGATCTGTTACAGTAGTAGGTACTGCTACAGTGACACTAGAAGGAGTAAGGGCTACCTTTGCAGTAGGAACGCCTAAACTTACAATATGGAATGGTGTGGATGATTCTAATACAGACATCTGGACTGTGGTACCAACAGGTTAAGGAGAAAAATGGCAGACTCGAATATAATTAAAGTAAATCTTCAGACGACAGGGTCTAATTCTGGTACCTGGGGTACGATAACAAATGAAAACTTACAAAAAGTAGAAGAAACATTAAAAGGATTTATAGCAGTTCCTGTTACAGGGAACACAACAACACTATCTAATCCTAGTGGAGGGGACGGCGCTACTTCACAGACAGCTAAGATTACTCTTAAAATTACAGGCACTTTAGGTGCAACAACAAGTATTGAAACAGCTGCTAACATAGATAATTTTTATTTAGTAGAAGATATTACAACAAGAGGAGGAAATGCACTATTATTTGGACCAGCTGGCGGCACTAAAGTAACATTAGTAGAAGGTGCAAAGCATCTTATCTTTGTTGATGGAGGTAGTAACACAGCCTTTGATGTCTTTAGTGACATGGGTAATGTAAAAGCTAATGGTACACTAGAAGCAATAGGGGATGTTACCCTTAATGGCGGTGACCTTACTTTTAATGCAGCAGGCGCTAACAAAGATGCAACTTTCTCTGGTGTAACACAAGCTAATTTAATTAAAGTAGACGCAAGTACAGACCGTGTAGGTATTGCAACTAACTCACCCGCTACAACTTTAGATGTAGCAGGAACTTTTAAAGCAACAGGTGCTATTACATTAGAAGGCACAACAACGACAGCCATACTCAATGTAACAGATGCAGCTTTTACTTTTAATGATAATGGTGGAAACCATGACGCTAGATTTGAAGGCAATAATGATGCAGCTTTACTTATGATAGATGCTAGTTCAGATCTTGTAGCTATTGGAGCAGCAACACCTTCTAATGGTAAATTAGAAGTTAATCAAAATAATGCGGGTGGTGGTATATCATGTTTAAATTTAGATCAAGATGATATTGATGAAGATTTTATTTATTTTGAAGGAACATCTGCAGGTGATAGTACAAGAAGTTTATCTTCTTCGACTGGATCTACAGGAGGAAAACAAGGAGCAATTAGAGTAAGTATAAACGGCGTTGATCGTTGGATTAGATTTTACGACACAGCTGTATAGGAGCTAAATGACTTTAGTAAAAGTACCAATAGCACCAGGAATAGACCAGCAAGACACGGAATATGGTGCAGAAGGTAAATGGTTCTTTGGTAAGAATGTTAGATTTAGATATGGTCTTCCAGAAAAAATAGGTGGATTTGTAACAGTTACACCAGAAACTTTAATAGGCGCAGCACGTGGTATTGTTGATTGGTTTGACCTTAGAGGGGAACAATATTTAGCAACAGGAACTAATAAAAAATTATATGTGTATCAAAATGATGCTTGGTATGACATTACACCAACGCGTGCAACAGCAGCTGGTAATATTACAGGGTTTACAACAGTAAACAATTCACCAACAGTGACAGTAACAGACGCAGCGCACGGAGCAATAGAAGGAGATTTTGTAACCATAACAAATGTTAGTGGTGCAGTTAATGGTATACCAGCAGCTACACTACAAAACAAACAATATGAAATAATAGAAGTTGTATCTACATCACAATATAAAATTACAGCAACTGCTAGTGCGACAAGCGCAGGTGCTTCTGCAGAAACTGCTACAGCAGCTTATGAAATTAATACTAACCCTGCTACATCCATAGCCGGATACGGTTGGGGAGCAGGAACATGGGGATTATCTACATGGAACACAACAAGAGCTGGTCTTGCAGCACCTAACTCAGTACAATTAGATTCAGGTAAATGGTCCTTGGACACTTGGGGTGAGGATTTATTAGCGTGTCAGTTTAATGGTTCATTATATTATTGGGACACATCAAACAGTGCAGGAACACCTGTGGCAGCTGCTATTTTAACAAATGCTCCAACACAAAATAGATTTTCTTTAGTATCTGGTACAGACAGACATGTAATATGTTTTGGAACACAACTTATAGGAACAACAACCCAAGACGATATGTTTATACGTTGGTCAGATCAAGAGAATGAAAATGATTGGACACCGACAGCAACGAACACATCCGGCTCACAAAGATTAACAGATGGTAGTAAATTAATTACAGCTAAAAGATCACGTGGTGCTTTACTTGTGTGGACAGATACATCTTTGTATCAAATGCAACTAGTAGGCGCACCTTTTACATTTGGTTTTTCCCAGTTAGGTTCTGCATGTGGTGCTATAGGATTACACTCAGCAGTAGAATCTAATGGCAATGCTTTTTGGATGGGTAAAGATTCTTTCTTCGTGTTTGATGGTTCGGTTAAAAAAATACCTTGCAGTGTTGAGGATTATGTATTTACAAATATAGATCAAGCATCACAAAAAGATACTTTTGCTTGTCTTAATAGTGAGTTTAATGAAGTAACATGGTTCTATCCTTCAAATGGATCATCACAGATTGATAGATATGTGACTTATAATTATGAAGAAAAAACTTGGTCCATAGGAGAACTAGCTAGAACTTCATGGGTTGATAAAGGTGTGTATGATTTTCCTTATGCATTAGACTTTGATCCAAACAGTTCAACAGTACCAGTTAAACCTTTAGCACCAGCTACAGAAATATCTGGAGTAACTAACGGACGTGCTTTAATGTATGCACAAGAAAGTGGAACAGATGCAAACGGAGTGGCTTTAGAATCAGAATTAAATTCTGGTGCTTTTGTTATTCCTCAAGCAGGTGAAAACTTAATGTCAATTAAAAGATTTATACCAGACTTTAAAGTTATAACAGGTAACATAGGTGTAGATTTAATCTTTAAATTATATCCTACTTCAAGTGCTACAACTATAGCACATACAATTACTTCAACTACTGAAAAAGTAGACACACGAGCTCGTGGACGACAAGCACAAATTAGTATAAAGACTACAGAGACAGGAGCAAACTGGCGATATGGTACTTATAGAGCTGATGTACAGCAGGACGGAATGAGATAATGGCACAGATAATATTACCTAGGACACCACAAGGACCTATAGAATACAATAAAGTCCAAATAGATAAACTGGTTGCTAACTTAGAACAATTAATTTTATTGCTTAATAGTACTTACACACCGGAAACGTTGCGTAATGATGATGAAGCATTTGCGTGGTTTAATGGGTAACATATATACAAATTATAAAGTAGATTTAGCTACAAATACAAATCCAGTGGTACTATATACAGTACCAGATAAGGTACAGGCTGTAATTAAATCCATTAGAGTCAGCGATGATTCAGGAACTGGCAGTACTATTACGGCAACTATAACAGATGTGGCAAACGCAGTGTTTAGTTTAGGTAAAGATATAGTGGTAGGAGCCTCGGTTCCTGTGGAATTATTAACTGAACCTCTTATAGCCAAACAAGCAGAGAAAATTACAGTCACTCCAGGCAATGCAGATAAACTTCATGTTGTGCTTTCTGTGCTTGAAATTAATAATAATACTTGATATAAGGAGTAAACATGCCTATAAAAGATGATAGTGTAGTAAAATGGACCACGGTCAATGGGGAAAGAGTTCCTGAAATTGTTGTGCCAGCCGAAGTAACTATTACTAATACGAAAACAGGAAAACTATACGGTTCAGATAAAGAAGCTGAGGATGATGTAGTGAACCCTGCAACTGATACAGAAGTAAAACACATTAGACGTGATGTCAAAGTATCTGTAGCAATACATAAAATAATTAAAAGTATAGTAGGAGATTTATAATGGCTTTTCGACCGCCTCAACAAGAAGATCAAGGAGTTTCTAGTTTAGGATATAGATTATCCAGCAATAGACAACCAGGAATAGAACAATCAAACAATATGATGCCTAACCCATACGAAGGAAGGTCTTTTCCAAATCCTGAACAATTTAGAAGAGGAAAACCGGCACCAATGCCGATGCCAGATCCTAGAGAGTATAGAAATATGCCAGATCCTAGATTTGAATTTAGAGATCGCGTGCCAGATCCTAGATTGGAACCTAGATTTGATCCTAGATTTGATATGCCAGATCGATCATACCCGGACTTTAAACGTGACTTTAATTATGACAATTACCTTAATAGAGGTTTAGATGATATGAATAGAGAAGATGTAATTCCAGCGGCTTACGTGCCTGGTGATGATTATGGATCTTATATTTCTGATTCAGTTTTAGGAATGGATGAATTTGGTGGTCAATATGGACCTAGCGATGAATATGAATTTGATTATCTACAGGGACTGGATGCTTTTCCAGATTTTAGCCCTGAATATAACCGCGGCGGAATAGCCAGTTTGAGAAGATAGTATGGGATTTCTAAGTAAATTAATGAAGAATCCATTGGTGCAAATGGCACTACCAATGGCATTAGGTGCAGCAGCGCCAGCACTTATGGGATCTAACATGTTAGGACTCGGAAGTATGTTTGGTAATATGAATCCTTTAATGGCTAACGCTTTAAAACAATCAGCTTTAGGTTATGGAACAGCAGCTCTTAGTGGATCTAAACATCCAGGCAAAGCAGCAATGTATTCTGGCCTAGCTTCAATGCCATTTTCTTATTTAAAAGCTAACCAAGCAGCTAACGCATTTAACACAGCGAATAAACCAGGAAATTATACAAAAGACATGTTTAAAACTATGGTAAAAGACCCTGGTAGATCAGCAATACCTTCCTTTATGGATGGTCCTGGTGGACTAGAACAAAGTATGGGAATAGGTACGTACAATCCAGCAGTTAAAGCAATACCGGCAACCTATAGAGCTCAAGATGCTGATGCAGTGACAAAATTTCTTGATTTTCAAACTAATTATAAACCAAAAACAGCAATGGATTTCTTACAAAGCCCTAACAAATTACAAGAAAGTGCAATAATGCGTCCTGAAATGAGAGGAAGTATAAATAAAGGTTTACCTATTAATAACCCTAATGATCCAAGAACGTGGGGTAGTACAGGAGTAGCAGATAATATTATACCTGCATCTACTCAAGAGATAGCACCAGTAGATTTCTTTTCTAAAGTATCTAAAGGTGGTAATAATATGTTAGGCGGTGAAGGACCAGCCAAAGGCGAAATTGTCACAGATTATTTACCTACACTTGTATCACAAGCAGCAGGATTATATGGTGGACGTATGACACCTGAAGAAGAATGGGAAGCAACTAAAAAGAAAAGAAATAAAGAACTCGCATTCATGTATGGTATTGATGTAGATCAAGTCAAAGGTGAAATGCAAAATCCTTATTACGGAGGTGGGGGTTACTTTAATAATGGAGGCATTGCTTCTATTAACTATGAAAGTGGTGGGCCCGTCAATGGCCCAGGTGGCCCTAAAGAAGATTTAATAGACGCTAAACTTTCTGATGGAGAGTTTGTAATGACAGCTAAGGCTGTTGAAAATTATGGAGGAGGCAGCAGAGAAGCTGGTGCTAAAAGAATGTATGAGATGATGAATCAATTAGATCCAGAATCTGAAACAGTAACAGAAAGTATAGGAGTATATAGTTAATGGCTAAAAGAAAAACAGGCAGCATGCTATTAGGCGCGTTAGGAAAAAATAAGAAGGATCAATTAAAGGCTCTTTACCCGGGAAACAAACTGCTTAAAAAAGCAACTAAATCGGCCCCAAAAATTAGCAAAAGTAAAAACGTTTCGAGTTCTTCAAAAGCAACTTCAGCAAAAATGTTGGATAGAAGAAGAATACTTGCTGGAGTAAAGGATGCATCAAAAAGCAAGAAACCAGGATTTAAAACAGGAGCCGTGTTAGGAGCTGCATCTACATTAGCGGCTACTAAATATAATGAAACTAAATCTGCTAAAGCTAAAGCAAAAGACGCTGCAGATAAATTACTTAAAAAACAAAAAGATAAAAAAAGAAGAAAACATGGAAGTGTACACGATTAATAAATGAAGTGGAGGTTTTTAGGACCTAAAGATTTTAAGTGGATGATGGAAGTATCCAAAAAACACCACGAAGAGTCTGATTGGAAAAAGATTGAATACAGTAAGGAAAAAGTTGAAAAATATATCCGAACTGCCGCAAATGACCCAACTTATTTTGCGATTATTGTTGAAGAAGACGATAAAAAGATTGGATTTATGTCTGGAAGGCTACTAGAGTATCCTTTTAGTTATAAATTATTTGCAAGGGAATTAGATTTGTATGTGGTTCCTAAACATAGAACAGGCATGGCAGGAGTATTTATGATGCGAAAGTTTATAGATTGGGCTAAGATTAACAAAGCCGTTGAAGTATTCTTTGAGCCACGTTTAAGCGATAAAGAAACAAATAAATTTAAAGCTTTAGCTAAAAGACTAGGGATGAGTCATTTTGCTAATGCATACAGGAGACAATTATAATGGGATTTGGTGGCGGCGACGATCCAAGTAATACACAATATGCTACTCAATTCAGTAGAGAAGCACCGGAGATAGAAGCAGCAAAACTAGGGTTAATGGGCACAGCTCGTGACCTAACTCGTTTTGGTACAAATCCTTGGGAACTTACAAATAAAGATGCAAAACTTGGAGATGACGATTATAGACAATTTGGTTATCAAGGCACAGATGGTCGTTACGCTGCAGGAACTAATTTTTCAGATTTAAATAGAGAACAAAGAACACTAGAAGGTCAAGTTAATATTCCTCAGCAACAAATGGCTGGGTTTAATCAACAACAAAATCAAGCATTTGATTTAGCACAAACAGGACTTGGAGCATTTCAACCTATGTTAGATCAAGCACAAAATTATACTAATCAAGCAGCACAACAATATAATCCTAACGATCCTAACTCAGGAATTGAAGCTTACATGAATCCTTATCAAAATTATGTAACTAAAGGGATAGAAGATCAGTTTGCTAAAGCACAAAATCAAGGAAATATGGCGGCTAATAAAGTAGGGGCATTTGGAGGATCAAGACAAGGAATACAATCAGCAGAACTATATAATCAACAAGCTCAAACTGTAGGTCAATCAAACGCACAAAATTATGGTCAAGCTCAACAAGCTTCTATAGGTCAATTTCAAAATCAAATGGGGAGATACGGTGATGCAGCTAAAATGTCAGCTGGTCTTGGCGGTCAACAACAGCAACAAAATCAAGGGGATATTGCTTCATTGATGTCATCTGGTGCAGTACAACAACAATTTGCACAGCAAGGATTAGACAATCAATATAGACAAAATATTCAACAGGTTTATGAGCCATACCAACGATTAGGATTTACGTCCGACATCTATCAAGGTATGCCTACAAGTGCTATGGCAACTTCTATGGGCACAGCTCCTGGAACTAATGCTTTATCACAAGCTGTTGGTGCTGGGATCACAGGTTTAGGTGTAGCGCAGGGAATGGGTTAAAATGGTTAACCCCTATAAATTTAGAAAACTTTTTAAGCCAATTAAAGAAGCAACAAGCGATGCTTACAAAGCGGCTGTTGAAAATCCATACATTCAAAATTACGCTGATGTAGTAGGTGGAAAAAAAGGAAGAATAGCACAAGGATTTGGGTTAGGTGCACCAGTTTATGCTACTAATAAAATAATAGACATGGCACTTCCCCAAAGAACTACAGAACCTGAAAAAATTATAGAAGACGAAGTAGACATAACAGTAGAAGCAGGGCCTGAAAAAGATAATATTTTAATTGAAGAAAATGAAATACAAATAGATGCTGGCGATGCGGATGCAGCAGATGAAAGCACTAATGTATCGGACGGAGCAGACAGCAGTAATTCAGACACAACTACTAGTGCTCTTGTAGATCAATCCAATAAATACATGGACTCTTATGACAACGATAGTCTTGCACGTATTGATGGATATAAAGATGTCATTCGTCAATTTATGGGGGATGGGGATGAAGGACAACGCATGCAAAAAATGGGTATGTTAGTGCAATTAGGGTCAGCTTTAATGTCAGGTAGAAGTATGGATTCAGGTATGAAAGGATTTATGGATATTGTAGGGCAAGCAGGAATGCAAATAGCGCCTACTTTATTTTCTATGGGAGTAGAAAAAGGAAAAGCAGAACGTGAAATTGGAGCAGCAGCTCTTAATATGTACCTGTCAGAACTTGATACCCAAGCAGATAGAAGTGGACCTATCATGGCAGTCTATGAAAATGTTTATAAAAGAGGAGAAAATAATGAAGTAATGTACGGAAACGATGGTAACCCTATTACTTTAGAAAAAAGAAAAGTAGGTGATTATTACAGAAAAAGCCCTAAGATGAATCAATTTATGGATGCAAATGAAGCATATGGAGTTCCAAAATATACTTTCTTAGATCCAAATTCAAGTGAAGGTGCAGGACAAGCTGCAGGATTATTTGGTAGTACTTCTGGTGCTACTGCAGAAGGAACAGCAGCACGTGATTCACAAATGTCTTACGCTAGGTTTATTGGACAAGGACTAGATACAATGGCAGATACTATTATGCCTATATTAATTCAAAACAAAGATGTATTAGCTGGTATTACCGGTGAAATTGGTAGACTTGTTGCAGGACCTGCAGCTGCGGTTGAACAAATATCTAATGCAATTACAAATGGTTTAGGTGGTCAAGAAAAACTTAATGAAATGTATAACAGCAACGTAGATTCAATGATAGATAAAAATTGGAGACAAGGAGAAAAATACGAAGGTTTTGCCGTTCTAGATTCTCCTAACTATTTTATGAAAATTGACGGAAAAGAAGTTGGATTCTTTATTGATGCAGAAAACAAATACGGAAGAAATGTTGGTGCTCAGTACGCAAACGGAAAGCAAGTAGAGCCAGGGGAATCAACTTACTATGCAACACAAGATGGTTTAACTAGATTACTACAAAATCCATATCAAAATCAAATGATTACATTCGAAAATACTTTGGGTCTAATGCTATCAAGAGACAGACAGCCAACAGGTCGTATGTTAGCAGACATTATGAAAAGATCATTTGAAGACACAAAAATGACAGGACTTACTGGTAGATCAGCAGATCCTTATAAAGTTATAAGTAACTACGCATTTATATTTAACGAATTAAAAGCACACCGTGAAAAAGCATTAGGGTTTGCAGGATATACTAATGACGTTACAGAAAGCACACAAAACGGAAAAAACAAAATATATGCTCCAAGTGAATATAATATAAAAGGCATGGATAAATTTGCTAGCTTGTATTATCAATTAAGAAATAATAAAATAGATGGGTATCGTTATGCTACTGAGGATATTGGAACAATGGACTACGGAGCGTGGTTACAATCCGTAGGAGGAAATTTACAATTAGATAATGCAGAAAATAATCAAACAACAGAAAGTATTACTAACGATATTATGGAGCAAATGAAATAATGGTAGAGAAAAAAGCTAATAGTAGTGTAGATTTATTTAACACGTCTTTTAAACCTCTAACAGAAAAGATTTCTTTTGAAGGTTCAGGAATGAAAGACACTGAAATTGCAGGTAGAACCGATGGAGAAATTCCTTACACCCAAGCACAAGATAAAATAAAAAAACAAAATGAATTTTTTGATCCTTATGTAGATGCATTAAAAGTAGTACCGACAGCTTTATTTAACGCTGTTACTCCTGAGTCTTGGAGAAAAGGTCAAACAAATAGATTCATACAAACAAAAGAAGACATAGCACAACAAAAAGCTCAACAAGAACAAGATAGATTTTTTAGATTAAGAAATGATCGTGTAAAAAATAATCTTTTAAAAATAGCAACAACAGCAAAAAATAAATATATTCAAACAGGTGATTCTAAATTTTTAGATTTAGCTGTAGATGCAAAAAGTAAAATATTTTCAGCTGAAGGTGTAACCGATGAAACATTTGCACAACCAGGCACTGAAGAGTTTAGAGGCATGCGTGATTCTGCAGGTCTTTTTACTAACAGCCCTGACCCTTTACCTATTGTAGAACTTCATGCAAAAATAATTGGAGGAGGTGCAGGTTCATACTTTGGTGATAGAACCATGCAAAAAAACTTTCTTAAAGGTGTGAAAAAAGGAGCAAAAGGATCTAAAGGTAACTGGCTTAAAAGAGCAGCTGGTGCTGTTTTAGGGGGAGCAAGCAGTGTAGCGGTCGCCGACCTAGGATATGAAGTAATGCTAGATATTATGGATCAAGCTGGTCAAGCAAAAGCAATTGTAAATGATCCTCAACAATCAGCTGGATTTATGGATGCTATATTGGCAGGTATTATACCAGATGCAGCAACATTTGGGGATGTAGGAATTAATAGACCAGGCGCAAAAGAAAGAATTGAAAGTGCCGTGGATGAGTTTAAATATGATGCATTTTTAACATCAGCGTTTTTAGGAGCAAGACCTTTATACTATCTAACAAGACAAGGTGTAGGAAAATTTCCTTTTGGTCAGTTTGGTCCAAATACAAGTAAAAATCCTAACATGCCAACTAATAAAGATTTACTTAGCTGGGAACAACAACTTATTACTAAATATACACCAAAAGGTTATGCTAAAACATTAGAGGATGGAACTGTAATCAAAACACCGGAAATAGATTTAACATTTAATTTACCTTTAGGATTAGGAAAACCTTTATGGAAAATGGTTAACTCTAATGCACCTTTTAATCCTTTTAGATGGCTAGGTGGGGTAGATAACGCAAAATATTCTGGTAAAGGAATGATGGATGATTGGTGGCCGGAACCAGAAACTATGCAAGGATCTATGTTGGGTCGACAAATGGTTGGTAATCAATTAGCTCCAAAAATTGCAGCAACAATGGCACCTGCTCCGTTATTTGGTGGAGGAATTAGAAACAACATGGCTAAGCAAGGGGATTTTTACATGCAGGCTATCGGTCAAGAAATGCTGGGAAAATTTGCACCTTATGCAAACATGATTGATATGAGCGTGGATTGGGGTAAACTTGCTTCTACTAATGCAAGAGGATTTGTAGCTAAATCCAAAGAACTTGAAAGAATATTTGATGATTCAGCAATGGGCGCAGGAAAAATATTTAAAGATGAAACTATGGTTACCATAGGTAAACAAATACTTAAAACAGCAGCTGGTAAACAACAAGTGGATAAAGCTGGAAAGTTAATACCACGTGCTACTACAGATAAATTAGTAAGTTTTATAAGAGAACAAATTGTTAGACCTGTTTCAGATACAGGTTTTGGTGTTGGAGAAAGAGCAGCTAGTCATTCTATGCGTGATATTGCACAAATGAAAGGATTAAAAGAAGATATAGATATATTACTTAAACCTATAAAAGATAATACAATGGCAGATACTCCTTACGCAGATGACATTACACGTTTAATAAGAGCGTGGGAAACAGACATTGGTTCTGTAAAAGAAATGGGATATCCAGAAGTAGCACAAGCTTTTACCAATTACGATAATTTTGTAAGTAAAGGAATGTTGTTGTGGGGAACAGATGTGGGCAAAGCAGCAATTCCAGGTAAAGCTGTGGCACAAAGAGGATTTAATATAACATTAGAAAAAGATGGAACCAGAGCTGGGCACTCATTATTTGATGTATTAGTAAAAGCTGCAGAAGAAAATCCAGCATCAGCTTATCAAGAACTTGCAGCAATGAAAAGAATTGTAGGGCCACGTAATTATCACAACGGCGTAGGTGTGTATGTCAGGGATGCTTTTGATAAAGCTCTTTTTGAAAAGGGAGGCATGCTAGCATTTGATTCAGCAGGTTTTAGAAGAGCATTAGGGATAGGATCTGAAGGTTCAGGGTTAAAAGCTTTTATGGAAGAAGCATTGCCAGGACCTGTAGTATCTAAATTTAAAATTTTTGATGGTGAAAGAGGTCATTACGTAGACTTTGATGATGAGTTATACTCATCTGGAGTTAATCCGAAAATAAAAGAAATGCTTGAAAAATCTCCTGATATGTATCAAGGAAGATATGGAAAAGATATGTTAAAAGCAGAAAATAGACAATTACCTACCATGAAAGAATTTGATCGTCTCTCCAAAATAATGGAAAGATTATTTGTAAATGGTGTTCCTGATCCTTCTAAATACATGATGCGTCGTGCCATTATGAGTGGAACAAGAAATTCACTTAAAGCTTTATTGC
>Ga0208814_1001209_pt1 | contig 12555 bp, 14 predicted proteins | sample MalvirAntarct_55_FD_184253 | JGI IMG/M metagenome (GOLD analysis project Ga0208814, IMG submission 184253) | Marine viral communities from the Global Malaspina Expedition - Malaspina viral metaG Antarct_55 (SPAdes) (version 2) | ecosystem: Environmental > Aquatic > Marine > Oceanic | place...
TATTAATAACAGGGTGTTCAGGCTACATAGGTTCACATTTATGTAAAGCATTAGATGAAGAATATGATGTTTGGGGTTTAGATATAATAGAACCTCAACATCCAATCAAAGAAGGACAATTTATTCAGCATGATATCAATCATCCGTTTAAAGATTTACCGGAAGAGTTTGATGCAGTCATACATTTAGCGGCCAGAGTTAGAGTTAATGAGAGTCAGCAGATGCCTATTCAGTACTACATCACTAACCTCAATGGTACGATGAATGTCTTGGCTAAGATAAAGACTAAGAACTTTATATTCGCATCGACAGGTGTTGCAGAGTACTGTTATGACCCGTATGGTACATCTAAAAAAGCGGCAGAAGACTGTGTAATAGAATATTGCATGAGACATAATGTACAACCTTTTACTATCTTTAGATTCTACAACGTAGTCGGATCATCAGGCTTCGCTCCTACTAATCCAGACGGCTTAATGCATAATCTTTTACAAGCACCTGAGAGAGGAGAGTTTACGATCTTCGGTAATGATTATCACACAACAGATGGTACATGTGTAAGAGATTACATACATGTAGATGAAGTCTGCGAAGGTATCAAACTAGCAATAGAAGAACCAGCAGAAGAAATTGAATCATTAGGACATGGTACAGGAACTTCTGTAGAAGAAATGGTTAACATCTTTAAAGAAGTAAATGCTGTAGACTTTGAAGTTAAGTATGGTGATCGTAGATTTGGTGATCTACCAGTCAGTGTATTAAAAGATAAGTCTCGTTATATGAAAAGTTTGTATTCTATAAAAGAACTTCTTAGACTCTAAGAAGGAGGGGAATCTCCCCCACTAGTCTTTCTAGGCGGTGTAATAGGAAAATGACAACTTCCACCTTGTAACTCGTTTCCTGCATTCAACTTTGGATTCTTTGTAAAGATCGGATTGTTAATTGCATAACTATAACAACAACATGGATTATGATTAGGGTTCGCTTGCCATCCAGGAATAATACAACTTCCAGGCTTAAGCCCTACAAATGGTTTTGCATCTACACCGTTTCTGTAAAACTTTGTTCCTACAAGATTATTTGCCGCTCCTAAAGAAACAAAATCTGTGTCTCTTTTAATTAACGAATCTGCACCTTTTGAAATTTGATATTCGACAGGATGATTCTTTTGTAAACCTTCAGGGGTAAGTTCTTCACTATAAGCGGCAGTAAATGTAACGTCATACCCAATACGGTCTTGGTAACCGAGCAATTTAGGGGGCAATCCAGGTACAGGATCAGCAGTATTTCTTAGTGCCCAAAATTTCTGACCCAAGTCATTACCTTGTTTGTCTTGTAAGTTTTCAAACCAAGTTGCAAACGCCGGATTACCTACTCTTGGACTAGCACTAACTGATCCTCTCACTGTTTCAAAAAGTGGTGCGTTGTCTTTATCTATAGTATTGGCTAGTGCCGCGGCTAGTGTACCAACAGCAGAACCTAAACTATGTCCAGTAACCACAAGATGTTTAATACCTTGAGTCTCTAATTCAATCAGTCTTTCATAGAGTGTAACTTGTGGGAATTGAGAAGGGGGATTGCCATATGGTCTCTTCCCGCCTTTTTTGATTCCGCACCCTTCAAAATACTCACTAAATCCTTGATGTGTTTTACCGCCAATATCTGAGGGGTAAGTTATAGGATTTATCACCTGCCCTGCTTTCCCATCAATAAGGCCATCTGCTATATTTAATGTTCCTCTAAAGCATAGATAAGCAGTATGAGGATGACCGCTTTCGGTTGCAGTAAATGCGGCTGGACCTCTATTAATTTTAAATCCGTCTATAGATGAAAAAGTATTCCAAATTATAGCAGGGTTAATAGTAAAATTTTTAAATTGTGCGCCGTATATTGTTTTAGCAGTTTGATCAGGTTGATTGTCTATATCACAGAGAGATGCGGGTAACCAAGTCCATTCGCCATTCGGGTTGTTTTTGTTACCGGGCTCTTCGCCTTCTCCGCCTTCGCCGGCTTGCTGCCAATCTTTAGCCATTTGACTACCGACATCTGCTAAGAGACTACATTTTTGTTGTTGAGTTAAGTATGCGGGTTCTTCTACTATTGGGTGTTGCGTGCCACGTGGGTAGTGAATCATAAAGACTCCTTAATGCATTAACAAGTAAGTGCCTAGAACGTCTGCACGATTAGCTGAGTCATCTCCGTCACCAGGCTTAACTATGACGTTGTATATTCCTCTTTTAAATGATCTGTCACCATCTGCTACACCGCCACCTATTCCGCCACCACCGTATGGTGTCTTCATCATTTCATCATATGTGAGTATAGAATCAGGTTTAATAGAATATTTAATGGCCATGCGTTCTTTGAATGTCTCATAGGCTTCATCATCTGCCCATTGCCATCCACCGTCTGTACCTTTAACTAATTTGTTTCCGTCTTTTAATAGAAGATCATCAAATATATCTTTTGGAACAACAACTGAATGTTTTTCTACACCAAAGTCTACACGTTTTTGTTCTGCTTTCCTAGCACCCATTGAGAAGTTAATCATAAAGTTGGGTGGTCTATTTTGTGTTGAACCAGAGACATCTGCCATTTTAGTATATGCATAGAAGTCTACAGTAGGATGACTGCCAGCTAATTTGTATGCCATATCTAAGTATTCATCTGAGAAGAAATCACCTGCATCATGCCAACGCACAGTAACTTTGTGCTTCTCTTGTTTAGCATCACCTTTACGTTTTTCTTCATCAATTTCTGCATTTAATTGTTCAAAGAAACCACTTGGGTCATTGTATAAGAAGTTTAAGATTCTTGTTTGACTCAATGATACTGGAGCCCATTGTACATATCCACCTTTTAAAGCATAACAGAATGTCTTGCATTCTCCTGCTCCCGGACATGTATTAATAATAACAAACTCTTTCTTTTCTTCATCATAGCCTAGTCCAGTCAATGCTGGTAAGCCAATGTTATAGAAGATTGCTACAGTACCGTCACTATGTTGCATCTTCTCGTTTTGTTTAAGTAATTTTTTTGGACGTTGTGTGATATCAGCGGCCAGTTTATCTAAATCGAATTTCTTTCCTTCTGTATCTACAATTGGAATGTAGTTTTTAACATTTGATCTATGGACATAAGGAAGTTTGTATTTGTCAGTCTTGTCTTTGCCTTTATCTAAAATTCTGCTTAAGTAATCAGTTAATTCTTTGTCTTTAATAACTTTTTTAGGTACATCGATTGCTTCATCTACTTCGTCAGATTTATAGTCTTTAACGATTCTACCAGACTGACCACCTAATTGTTTGATATGTCTTAATTCTCTAGCATAGTCGCCTTCATCTTTGTCCGCTTTTTGTGTGTCTTTGCCTATAAATCTATCAGCAGGGTTTTTAATTCTGTCTGCTAAATCTTTTTCTGTACTTTTACTATAAGGTACTGTTGGATTATCACCTGCTTCAAAGAATTCTTCTTCTGCTTCTGCATCTAGTTCGTCTGATCTTCCAGTAACAACTTCATCTTTTCTTGGACCGAATCCTATTCTGACTGGTTCTCCGTTTTGATCAACATGTCCTGTGCCTTGACAGTCTTTACATGTTATAACTTCACCGTCATCATCAGGATCAAAGACTGTGCCGTCTCCGTCACACTCATCGCACTGATAAATTTTAACTTCTTTACGAGTTTCTCGGTTAGCACGATCACCTTCTAGTTTCCATTGATATTCATTTAACCCATCTTCTTCTAATTCACCGGGCTTAGATCCAAAGTATGCATCCATTTCGCTATCGATAGTATCTGGCTTATTACCAGAAATGTTTTCTTCTACTGAATCTTCTTCTGGGTTCGGAACCTTGACCCCTGCATCTCTTAAGAATTCGGGTAAACTTTCAACTTCCCATTTATCAACCATAGAATCAAGTGTTTGTTCTGCATGTCCTGCAAATCTTGCATTATTTTTAACGAAATCTGACGTTTCGCCAGGATTAGATTCGGGTAAATGCGGCTTGACATTACTCTCATTTTCCGTTAACATGTTCAGTATGTTTCTTATATCACTCATAGATTTATTCCATCACTTTATAAGAGTATTTATCAATGTTAACAGAATATAAAAGGAAAGTATGAACATATTTTATTTAGATAGCGACCCAGTCAAATCAGCAGAACTGCATTGCGATAAGCATGTGGTCAAAATGATCATAGAGTACGCCCAGCTTATGTCTACTGCTCATAGAGTACTAGACGGTGATCTCTATGAAGATAGAACTGCTAATAATCATCGTATCAAACGTTGGAGACTTAGTGATAGCAACATGGAGAATGTTGTCTACAAAGCATCTCACATCAATCATCCGAGTGCTATATGGACACGTGCTAGTGATTCAAACTATCAATTTGTGTATGATATGTTTGTTGCTTTATGCAACGAGTATACACACAGGTATGGTAGAGTGCATCTGACTGAACAAAAACTCAAGGACCTTCTACAGCATTTACCCAATAATATCGCAAGTGCTGACTTTGTAGAACCTCCCCAAGCAATGCCCGATGATGTTAAAACATCTAATGCAGTTGATGCCTATCAGAATTACTACAAAGTCTACAAGAAAGACTTTGCTAAATGGACTGACAGAGAGACACCCTCGTTTATGAAAAATATAACGGGTAAAGATAATCTCTCTAAATACATATACAGTGAGGAATTAAATGCTTGATAAAATAAGAGAAATGTTCGGTAAGAAAAAACCCGAACCTAAAACAAAGAAAAAATCTGCACCTAAACTATCAGAGAAAGAGATAGCAACAAGAGCCGGTGAACCTTGGGTATCTATTTTGGACATGCAACTTGATCCTGAAGATATTAATAACGGTGCATTTGAAATGGATTGGAACGACAAGTTCGTATTGAATCTAATCAAAGCAGGTTATAAAGAAAAAGATGATGACAACGATGAAAGAATCGTTGATAGATGGTTTCAACAAGTGTGTCGTAACATTGCATTAGAAGTTTACGAACAAGAACAAGCGGATCCTTATAATAGAAAAGATAAAGATCCTATTACTGGTGCCGACATGAGAGTTGTTACTAGTAGAGATTTGGGCGACGGAAGAAGAGAGATTAGTTAAATGTATGATATAAGTGAAAAAGGCGAGAAGCAATTCAAAAGAGTAGAGTATCTACTTTGGGGATTGTACCCTATGATAATATTAATGTTTTGGATGATTGATTAATGGAAACACTAGTTTTTTGTAAGAAATACCAAGAAGAATTACCGGCTATGTCCTTTCCCCCTTTACCAGGGCCAGCCGGAAAAGAATTACTAGAAACTGTTTCTCTTAAAGCATTCGAGGCTTGGAAGTCTCATCAAACTACTTTGATTAATGAACGTAGAATGGATTTATCTAATCCTGAGTCTAGGGCTTTCTTAATAGAAGAAATGCATAAGTTCTTTAATAACCAAGAAGTCGCACAAGCAGAAGGCTTTGTTGATCCTGAGAAATCCCTTGACAATGCTGTACAAGCATTTACTCCGCCCCCGCCCCCTTTAGTTTAGAATATTATGCCACAGCATGGCGAGGTACCTTACACACTCGACTTAGCAAAGCGCCTTTTAAGGTCTTTGAACTGTGAGGCTAAATGGACCGAAGAAGAAAAAAATTCTATTGCTAAATCAGGACAAGTAATTAGACTGACAGGAAGAACTGATCAATTTATTATAGAACCGCCGAATAACATATTTCCCGATGATATAAACCCTGGAGGTGCTTGGGGGTTTGAACAGTCATATACTTATTCTGAATGTATAAGACTAACCGGAAGGTACCTGTGGAAACATGCACAAAAACGCAACAAAGATTGTTTTATTTTTGTTATGACTTCAGAAGGTTATACACATAGAGATTTAAAGTTTTGGTCAGATGTATTTTGGTTTATATCTACTAAGTTCATAAAGCAACCTAATTGGACTGGCCATCATTTTACACAGATATGGGGTAATGCACCTCATAGTATCAACTATCATTACATGAAACAGCATTCTAAAAGATATAAATTGTTTGAAGACATGTCTATCATTTGTACTAATCTATTAGAAACAATGACAAATTCAGAATGGCAAGGCACAAGAAATGAACCAGAACAAAGAATAGCCCTTCGCAAATTAAATAAAAGACCTTCAATTAAACCATACAAATTTTTATTCTATAATAACCATCCTAAATTTAATCGTGTATATTTGGTAGGACAAATAATCAGAAGAAATCTTCATCAATATGGACTAATGTCATTAAATCTAGGGCATGATTTAGGAGCTGGCGATCCAAATATTGATGTTAAAGATAACCAAGAAGCAATAGATAATATTTGGTATGGTGCTGTTGAGAGATATCTGCCAGGTGGTGACCAGCATGGACTAGGACAAATGCATGAATACTTTCCTGAATCAGGAAATGATATTTTTCAAGCATTGGCTAATAACAAAGAACTTGCTCAAAGTTTAAAACCCTTAGGAAGACTTAGAAGTTCAGAAGAAAATGAGAATGATGTTAGAGATTCTTTTATGAATGTATTAGGAGATATGTATGATCACTGTAGTAAATGTTATTTTGCTATCATTACAGAGACAAAGTTTTTCCATGATAGGACCAATAAAACACGCCCTCACTTATTTGAGCATGTAAAAAATGTAGGGTATGAATGTCCAATTACTCCTGATAATAATTTCTTAGATGGAATAACATATACTGAAAAAACATCAAAGTTTATTTTAGCAAAGATGCCTTTTATATTAATGGCCTTTCCTAGATCATTAGAAGTGTTACGTCAACAAGGATATAAAACATTCTCTCCTTACATCAACGAAGCATATGATCTTATTAAAAATGATGAAGACCGAGCAATTGCAATTGCTAATGAGATTGAAAGGCTGTGTCATTTATCTGATGAGGATTGGTTAGAGATGCAAGAGGCTCTTATTCCGATACTTGAACACAACTTTAATCTAGTCACATCTGACGGTATAGATCAATCACTTCGGTTTCCTATAAGTTAATTTACCCTTTTTACCCATAAAGGCTTGCAATATGCGTAGTTATTGCGTATAATAGTATCTTATTAAATGATAAATAAGAGACTTAAATGAAATACGCCCTCATAGACACAATGAACGCTTTCTTTCGTGCCAAGCATGTTGCATCACGTAATGCAGATACTTGGGAGAAGATAGGCATGGCATTGCATTTGACTCTAGGGTCAGTTAATCAAGCAGTTCGTAACTATGGCGTTGATCATGTAGTGTTTTGTTTAGAAGGTCGTTCATGGCGTAAAGAGTTTTACACTCCATACAAAGCAAATCGTAAAGTACAAGAACAAGATTTGACTGAAGCAGAAATTGAAGAAAGTGAAATGTTCTGGGAGACTTATCAAGCATTGATTACATACTTGACTGAGAAGACTAACGTAACAGTCTTACGTGATCCGAATGCTGAGGCTGATGACTGCATAGCACGTTTCGCCGCACTACACCCTGACGATGAGCATATCATCATCTCAACTGACACTGACTATCTACAATTGTTATCAGAGTCTGTTCACATGTACAACGGTGTCAACAAGCAGTTGATTACGATTGATGGTTACTTTGATGACAGAGGACGTCCAGTCATTGATAAGAAGACTATGGAACACAAAATATTAGAAGACCCTCAGTATCTATTGTTTGAGAAGTGTATGCGTGGTGACACTAGTGATAATGTGTTTAGTGCATATCCTGGTGTACGTAAGAAGGGCAGTAAGAATAAGACAGGACTGCTAGAAGCATTTGCTGACAAAAACAAAGGTGGGTTCAACTGGAATAACATTATGTTACAACGTTGGACAGATCATAACGAAGTCGAACACAGAGTACGTGATGATTATGAACGTAATCGTACATTGATCGATCTTACAGCACAACCAATTGAGTTTAGAAATCAAACTGATGAGTGTGTGAAAGAAGGTGTATCGTCTAAAGAATCTGTCCCGCAAGTTGGAGTACATTTTATGAGATTCTGCGGTAAGTATGAATTGAATAGAATTAGTGATCAGGCAGATGTGTATTCTAAATGGTTGAACACGCCATACAGTGGCAAATTAAAGGTAGGATAATGGTAATAAAGTTAATTAAAAAATGGGGCAAGAGTTTTTATAAACATTGGATTGCTCCTTGGGGTAATTAAATAATGGTAAGAAATAATATATATGTTTACGAACTTAATGGAGAGAAAATGATATTAGATGTAGAATTAACTGCAAAGCCCATCAGTGATGAGTTTTGGATATTGACTGACGGTGAACGCAAAGTAGGTAATGTGTGTGCAAATAATGTAGGGACGTTTAACGTTAATCTACAAAATGAAATGTTTGAATTTGAATCTATTAGCAAAATTCAAAAGAAAACTAACATTAAGTTTGTTGTACCAAAAGAAACGGTTGTTAAAGCAGAAACACCCTATCCTGAATATCCTCATACTGCAAGAACATATAACTCTGTTTATGATGTTAAACGTGGTCTGCATGTCTTTACAAAGACTAAGAAATCAAAATGCTTTCATGCCGCAGGGTACTTTGTAGTCGAACATAATGGTATAAATCAAGTGATATTTTGCCCAAAATACATCTTTATTCAAAGATATCCGTATAAAGGACCATTCAAAACCAAAGAAGAAGCAAAAAATCTGATAAATATATAAGCATATTATGTTACACATAAAAGATTTTGTGAACAAGGTATCGATGGGAGAGAGCAAGGCTAGTACCAATATTGTTCTCCCTATAGATCATGCCAGAGGTTTACGAGACGATATAGTTATGTTGTTAGCCGAATTGCATGAATTAAAAAAGGAAAAGGAAAAAGATGAAACAATCGATGTACAAGTTAAAGGCGGCTCTTTCAAGTGAGTAGAAGCCAGCCACATGTCATCTTAGAATATGTAGATAAAGAAACATATAAGTGCGACCAAATAATTGAAGCATCAGGTATATGGGCAGTTTACTATGATGATCAACCTATCAATCTTAAATCATCACATTACTTGACTAGTGATGCGGCACCGAAATACAAAAAGACAAGTTTTTCTAATCCAGGTCATGCAAGAAATCTGTGTCGTAAATTAAATGCTCAATTCAAAACTGACAAGTTTACTGTTGTATTCTTAAGCACCGGACGAACCGTATATCCGGATGAAGTTTCCTAAAACTAAAAAAGAAATAACTCAAGCAATACTCGATGTATTACCAGAGGGAATAGTACCTCGAGGTATGCCAATTGGAGACGCCATCTTTAAAATGTGGCTAACCGGTAGAGGCGGACAAGGACTTAGACTTAGTGACGAGGGCTTACAATTATTTACTTTAGCAAACCTTGAGTTCTATGATTTTGAATTAGGACTTAATCTTAAGACAATGCATAGACGTAGAATTATTGCTCCAGAAGCCTTTGTGCAAGAAATAATCAAAAAGATTCAATGTCCTTATTATCTCGGTGTCCATAAGATAAGGGGTAAAAAGGGAGATCCTTTTATTAGAGTCTATGATCACAAAACAGCAATGATGATTACTATGTACGGAAACTTAAGAGAATATTTAGATTCTAAACCAATATGATAAACGATAAAAGATGGCAAGATAATTCAGATGGTTGGGTTAAAGCAATGCATGCCAGTAAAGAAAAGAAAGAAGCAAAACGTAGAGTCGAAGGCAACTGTAACCATGATGATTTAGAATGGTGTGATACTTGTGCCTTTGATACAGACGGTGTACGGGTAGCACAAAAAGGCATAGATTATTAAGTCATGACCGTCGTGCATAACCGGTATGCATATAGGTTATACCATTCTCAATAAAAATAAGTTTTAGTAATACAGGCATAAATAGACATTGTAGGAGGGTCCTACATAGCAGTATTTTTTACGCAATTCTAAAATCCATTATTAGGTGCATATAAAATACTAACCTTGCAACACACACACGGAGACAACATTGAAATTTTTCTTTAGCATAAAGCAACACTGTCCGAATTGTGAGACTTTTGGCGAAGTAATGTTATTTGTAACAACTACTTGGATCATGGTTCACTCACTCGGTCAATTAACTTATTAATGTAAATTAGTAATAGCAGTTCCTCAGAGAAGACTCAGACTTAAATGCCCATTTCGTAAGATTTGGGCATTTTTTTGTTGACTTCGGGTACCTTTTTGTGTATACTATATAAACACTTGACACATATAGGTACACAGAATGACATTTAATCGACATATAATACTTGTTCCTTTACTAGGAATCCTTACAGCATGTGGCGGTGGCGGTGGAGGCACTGATGTTGGGGCGGCACTTATCACAGCAAGTGGAAGTACTGGAGGATCGACAGGTGGAAGTAACTCTACAGCGACTGTATCGTTGTCAGCAAACACATATGAAATTGTAGCAGGAGACAGAACCACATTGACATGGTCTAGTTCTAATGCATCATCATGTACTGCATCTGGATCTTGGTCAGGGAGTAAGTCATTAAGTGGCAATGAAAGTATCACATTAGATAACTATGGCGACTATACGTTCTCTATTGACTGCTCAGGTGCTACAGCAAGTATACAAGTAACTGTATCTGACGATGATAGTGAAGGATCTTGTGTGAATCCGCATAGTGCAAAAATCAAAAAATCTTACATGGGTGATTATGAACTACCCATGCCTCAAAACTCATTTGGTGACGATCATATTAAAGCAATAGGCTTTAAAGATTATGGTGTCGAGTGGGTATATAACAACTACAAAGGTCGAGGTGACAGTTGGGTATCTAATTGCACACAAAACGAGTATATCAAATTAATGTATCGAACAACGTTACGTAAATTAAAAGAGAACGGAGTAGATACTGCATGGGTATATAACTTCGGCTATTGGCAAGATGATCAAGCAGAGTTTTGGCAGATCAGTCACAACAATAAACATATAGATGATTGGGCAATAGAATATATTGCCGAGACAGCACAAGATTTAGGAATGAACATTCACTACGCATGGCAGTTCTTAACCTTTGATGTTCAGAACCAAGAACTGTTCCCATTCAATGGTCAAGCATATGTTGACATGGCTTTGTTAAAGAAGATAATGGATGCACATGAAGAACATATGTTATGGGAAGCAGATAGACTACAGCAGTTAGGTGTAGCATCTATGTCAGCAGACTGGAGTGCAATGTACATATGTATGTGTGGCTTAGAAAATGAAGCACCCAATTCTGAACGTAAGGAAATGAAGAATTACTATATGGAAAGACTAGCCTCGATAATTAATCAGATTAAAGGAAGATTCGATGGTAATGTATATGTAGGCGAAGGCATTATGTGGAATGATTCCAGAGTGTTAGATATAGTCGACGGTGTTATTATCAATCTACCTAACTTATTATTCGAGGATGAAGTAGCAGGAGCAACAGTAGAATTATTAGAAGAACGTGCATCAGAATATGCGACAATGCTTTATGACAATTGGAACTGTGCAGATATTCATCAACCATGTTGGGAATACACTACATATGAGATGCCAAAAGTTATCTGGAATATGTTTGCTCAAAGTCATGCAAACTTCTTAAGTACAGGTTGGGTCGAAGATGGCTTCTGTACGCAAGGTACATACAAAGATGTATATTATGATCAATGTCTACAATACAATGTGCCAACTGATTTCTCAGCACAAGCAATTTGGATAGAAGGATTGCTAAGAGCAATAGATAAACAACCTTGGTTTGAGACAATAGGAACCACAGCAAGTACGGCTTATTGGTTATCGGATACACTTATCCCTGACAACAATCAATACCCTGCAGGTAGTAATACAATAGAAGGGTTCCCAAATATCTCACAATCAGTGAGAGGCAAGCCAGCAGAGAAAATCATCAAGGCTTGGTACACAGGACAGTATGATACATACAACCCAGAGTATGAATAAAAAGGTTGACTTTGGGTACCAAAATCAGTTATAATGTATACATAGACAACAAAGGAATAACTTATGAGCAATTTCAATAACGGCAGATACAAAGCAAACATCGGGTGGATCTCACAATTGATGTTCAATGACGGTGTTGAAGGCTTAGAAGATTGGTTAGACACTGTTGACCAAGACTTCAAAGATGATATTGTTCTTATGATAGATCAACTATCAAATCATCTGAAGCACGGTGTATGTAAGTCTGTTGCTTCAGGATATGCATACTCTGAGGATTTGACTGAAGATGTTACTATGGAGCAAAATGCAGGCCCGCATTTACGTCTAGTCAAATGATACTTACCGAAAATAAATGCAAAATAAATGAAAAAAGGCTTGACTTTGGGTACCCAAACCTGTTATAATATACTTATATTATGACAACAAAGAGGAACAATATGTACTATATAATCGACAACACTAATCAAGCAATTCACAGAGAGCCTACTAAAAGGTCTTATGCTTCTACTCAGTACAAGACTGCTGGTGCCGCTAAAGCTGGTATCACTAGAACTGTAAAATAC
>Ga0208814_1001212_pt1 | contig 12527 bp, 17 predicted proteins | sample MalvirAntarct_55_FD_184253 | JGI IMG/M metagenome (GOLD analysis project Ga0208814, IMG submission 184253) | Marine viral communities from the Global Malaspina Expedition - Malaspina viral metaG Antarct_55 (SPAdes) (version 2) | ecosystem: Environmental > Aquatic > Marine > Oceanic | place...
AAATTAGATCTGCGGCCCTTTTGGTTTTTCTTGATCTTCATGTTGGGATCGCCAAAGGTCACACGCTTAATCTTATCACCGTCCGTCACATATACCACAGACTTCTTCTTGCCGTAAGATGTCTCGCCCTTGGATATGCGGCGTGGGTTGTTCAGCTTGACGCTCTTGCCTTTGTACGTTGCCATTATTCGATCCCTGCTTCGCTAATTACATCAGGGTCTAAAACCATGTAGGAATAATCTGGCTTAACACCACTTTCAAAAATTCCAGACTCCATATCTTTCCAAGTTGGGCCAGCATCAAAATCGTTAAAGTATTTCAAAACCTTTATGTTGTTTTCTTTAGATAGCTTTTTCGAGAAATAATTGTTTTGGGCTTCCATGATTTCATCATAGTAATCTCCAGATTGTTCAATGCTTTCTAAACCATCATATATTTCGTTAAATGTTTCGTCATTAATTTTCTTGCTGAAAACAAGCCCTTCTAGGATGTCATAAAAATTAAACCTATTTCCTGCTGATGGAATGTCAGCGATTTGATCTGGGCTTGCATTTATTGAGAATTTATATGGCTTAACATTTTCAGCGGAATCAAAGTCATTTATAAAAGATTTTACAGCCGCATTGGTTGCAAGATCTGGGTTACCCGCAAAGTGTATTCCCACGTCACGGTTGCTTGGTCTGAACGCACCTTCTATTTTATTAGGTGACGCATGATAAACAGGAATAGGATCAGGCAAGTTACCTATGTCTTTTACCGTTTTGGCCAAGCCCTTTAATGCGCCAAATACACCCATTACTAGCTCGCCATTTTCTTAGCAGTAGCTGACAGATCCTTTTTGTGGACTAGAAACTTGCTGGAGGCAGTGTGTGTCTTGCCAGACATAACTCTGCCCTTGGCATCCTTGTGAGTAGCGCCCTTATGCTCTTTGCCGTTCTTGAAATAATGCTTAATACCTTTAGCCATTATGCTTTCCTTCTATTTGGTGTCGTCGCGGTCTTGGCTGCACGTTTAAACGCACCTTTAGCTGGTGCGCCCTTGGCTCCAACCTTACGCATTGTCTCGCCAGATCCAGCCTTGATGCGTTTCTTCTTCGCCGCGATGTTTGCGTATAGTCCCGGTTTAGCCATTAAATTTCTCCTTCTTTGTTTTCACCCATGCTGCTAAGAGCGCCAAAGCCCCCAAACGGAACAGACAATACCGCTTTGTTCTTAATGAAATCTCGTAACATTCCTTTGCGCGATAAACCACGCTCACCAGCTCGCTTGTCTAGGCTTTTCCTAAACAACTGCATAAACGTGCCTTGGCTTTCGTCAGCCAGACCAGTGATGTCTCCAGCGCCCATCCACAGGCTTGCTTGAAACTGTGACGGGGTCATGTCGTACTTAGAGGACACACGGTTGGCCATGTCCTCATAAGCCGCATATTCATTGGCTTTTGGTGTGTCAGACCAAGCTGTCGGGATCTCTTGGAATGGAGATGTGTCCTTGATGTGGCCATCTTTCCATGCCTTGAACAAGTTGATCTCAGACATTTCCTTGCCATTGACCATGCGTGTAGATGTATATTTCTTGATCTTTCTGGGGCCAATAACGTCAGCCGCAATCTTTGCATTGTCACCACTGAGCTTTGCTTGGGCGCTCAAGAAATCACCGCCACCGTCAGACATAGCCAACATCCGCATGAAGTGCATGTCAGCCGCAATGTTTGTGTCATCGCCTAAAAGATCGTTCCCAAAACCCTTAACCTTTGGGTTTGCCTGTAGCCACTTGGTGCGAGCCGCTCCAGTTAGCTCCTCTGGAACCTCGCGCTCCCATAAGCCCATCTCTCTGTTGACCACATTGCCAGCTTGGTTGCGCTGCTTGATGTGGCCATAATTGAAATCGTCTGGAATATTCGCTGGCTCAACGCCCAGCTCTTTTGCGGCAGCAAGAGGCGTGATGCCTTCATCCTTAACCATCTGAGCCACTCTTATGCGATCTTCTGGAGCGATAGCACGATACAAACTAGCAAAACGAATGTTCTGAGGAACTTTAGATCCAGTGGATGTGGTTCCAATCAGTTCCATGTACTCACGCCACTGCTTGTCGCCCTCTACTTCACCAAGGCTTCCAACCATCCAGTCGCGCAGCTCTTCAGTGTTGTACCAGTCAGGGCCAGCCAAGGCTTTGCCCTTTTCGATATAGTTATCAAATACTGTATTGATTGGATTTTCTTCGTCAGAAATTGCCAGTTCTAACCGCTGCATCCGTTCTGTAGTATTCTTTGGCTCATAGCGCGGGTATGGCTCAGTGCGATTTGGAGCTGCGCCACGGTATTCTGGGAAGTAACCTGCGGGATAGTCAACACTCTCAAGTGGATCTATTCTCATGTTTGGCGGGGGCATATTATCGCCCATAGTCGCAAGACTGCCGATTGGGTTGCCAAGGGCGTCAACCGCAACCTCTGCAACCTCTTCAGCGTTAATTTTTTTACCTAAATCTGCGCCTGACTTTAAGAATTTGAGAACACCCATTTACTTCTTGCCCTTATACCCAGACGCCCTGATAGCGCGTCCCTGCTTCTCAGCTTCGGCCTTGGTCTTGTAGACCTTACCCTTGCTGCCCCAGCGATAGCCGCCCTTGACCTTCACTACAGGCATATCAGCCCCCCAGAAGTTTATTCATCATTTCGTGGACGTTGCCGCCGTCGAGCTTCATGACTTTGACTTTGACATCCTTGCCGTGGGGCATCTCCATCATTTCTTCTTCATCGTCATACATCTCATCTTCTTCGTACATATCGTCATCGTCCATGCCGTGGTGGCACAGTAGCAGGAAGTTGACCAACTGTTCGTCGCTCATGTCCAAGCCGTCAGCATTATGAGCAAAGCCCATTTTTTGCTCGAACATCTTGGCGTTGTCTTCCATGTTTTCTACATTAACTTCAGCCATGATGGCCTCCTATCGCATTGGACGCATTTGTGGGCGCATTTGTGGACGCATTTGTGGGCGCGTTGGGTTAACAAGACCTGCGGCGATTGCATCATCCATGTTCATGACGTTGGATGGGGCTGGAGTAGGAGTAATATCGCCACTTGATTGCATCCCACCCATCTGAGAAGGCGTCATGGCCTGTGGCTGACCATCAACCATGTAGGTGTACTCATCTTCAGTAATCTGACCTGATTTGCGAAGAGATTCCATGTTAGAGGGCGTCATTGTTTCTGTGCCGCCATCAACTTGGTATGAGTTGATTGTTTCTGGGTTTAATTGGTTCATCATTTTCATAGAGCCTTCAGCCAATATCTTCTGCAATTCAGAAGACATGCGATTGCCAGCCTTGACCGCTGCGATTTCGCTCTGAATGGATACAGGAACTTCTGCACCTACGGCATTGGCCAGTTGTTCAAAGCTCTGAACAAGCATGAGTTCATCCTGTCCATTCGGGTTCATCATTCCTTCAGCCATTACGGCCTCCTATTCTTCAGTTTCTGTTTCAGTTTCTGTTTCTGTTTCTGTTACAAACGGAGACGCGGAACCCCCGTCCACATCGCTCACCGCAGTTCCAACTAACTCAGACGGCTCAATATACCTACCGTCTTTCGTCTTATAGTATTCTTTACCATCTACAGTCACTTTGGTCAAAATTAAATCAATGCTTTCCCCAGATGCCCACCTACGCAGCCACGGCGGCATGAACTGAGATCCGCTACCCTTGTAGTAACGCTTCCATATTTCTGCGGCTGGAACCACATTTGTTCCTTCGAGTGTGTTAACGACATCGTCATCTCCACCATCTCCATCTGTTGTTGTAGTGTCATCGCCAGTGCCAGTAACAATAACGGGGCCATCTTTTGTGTTCTTGACTTCAACAACGCCCGGTACTGTCTTGCCATCTTCCCCAACAACACCCTGAAGTGATGGCTCAATACCAGTTTCTGAGCTACTCATCTCTAAAAGTTTATCAAAGTTAGCATCGCCTTCTGCACCGGGGCTGAGATCCAAGGCATTCGGATCGTTCCAATCAAACTGACCGCCTGTCGAACCTTCGGATTCATATGCTTTTACAAACGCATCGGCAGCGGCTTCGTTTTGTTTTTGTGGGTTAATTAAAACGTAAGTGGCATTTGTGACAGCAAGGTTAGCAAGATCCCCCAATCCTTTGCCAATTTTGCCAAACACACCCAGCTCACCATATGTATCGTAGAATGGGTTGGCATCAGAACCAACTGGGCTTCCCTCTTTGTAATCATTAATTTGTGCTTGGGTTGCGCCTATAGCCACCATGCCATCGACGATTTCGTCCTGCATGTCTTGGGTAATCGTGCGCTTGCCACTGGCCTTATAGTTTTCCTGCAAAGCAACTGTCTCTGCGGCGTTGGGGACTGTACCTCTCTGGCCATACAACGCCATTTTCTCTTTCGTTGTTAGATCACTGGTCTTGCCAGCAGATATTTTCGCATACGCTGAGTTTAGATCCTTAGATCCAACACCCGCCTCTGGGTTCACATAGCCGCTTATGTTGTTCGCAGCATTTGGATCGCTTGTAAAATCGCCTGCATCTGTATCTACCAAAACGCCGTTTATATATTCTTTTGAGCCAAAAGGAGTTAAGTAATTTATGATTGTTTCGCCTAAAGTGTTACTGCCTTCAGGCAAGAAGTTAAGAGATCCCTTGCTTTCGTCTAGGGTCAATTCTGACTTTGTTTCCGCCAATCCATCGCTAATAGTAAATTCGCCAGTATCCCGAATCCTGTCACGGGCTGCGGACAATTCAGCTATTTCATCGTTCCAGTAAACGTCTGGATCGTTGCTTGAATTATTACCTTGTGCCTTGGATATTGCCGCGTTCAATTGCGTCTGAACTTCTGACAATACTGTGGCGGCAGTTCGATCTGTGCTAGGGGGCGGCAAAGCTCCAGCGTTGTCGTTTATGTATGTAGGAATCACGCCCTGAGAGCTGCCAGATAATATGTTAGAATCTACAAATGGAGATTTAATATCAGCAACTGGTGCAGAAACAGTAACTTGTGGTGTTGGCGTTGGATACGTATAGGTTGGGGTGCTTACAGTTGTAGGCGTGTAATCAATAGCTTCAGCAACGGCGGCATTAACCGCTGCCGCGTTTTCTGAGTTAGATCCAAAGCCCTTTAAATCATTAAAGTTTTTATCTTTAGCGAGAGCGTAATCGGAGGAGGTAGAGCCATCACCGCTTCGTCTGTCTTCCACAGCAGACATAGTATCAAGCACTGGATTGGAAGGATCGCTGTAGTCATTATAGAAAGTAGTAGGGGCTGGACCGTCATTATTGCTACTATTGTCGTTGGTAGTAGTGCTGCCGCTAAAAAAGTTATCATACCAAGCATAAGCAGGAACACCATCTGGCCCAGTATATACAGGCGCGTCATTACGGTAGTCCTGAAGTAAATTCTCTTCCTGCGGATTGATGTACGCCAGCATGTGCGGTTGGCCCATGATCTCAGTTTGACGTGGGGCGCCTGACACAACATTCTCCAATGCGCCCATACCTGCGTCTGGATAGACAGATTCTGGTGCGACTTGGGGAACTTGGTTCTTAGCTACAATCGCATTAACGCGGTCCATAAATGTGTTCATCACGCCCTCATAGGTGGTTGCTGCGGTTGTGGCTGCTGTGGCTGCGGTTGTGGCATCATAGCTTCCGTAATCGCGCCCAGCGCACCAGAATCTCTACTGCCCATCCTCCGCTTGATCTCCATAACCTTGTCAATCAGGTACTTGTTCATATCCATTGGGGGCTGACCCTGCGGCCCACCCTGTGGGGGTGGCGGTCCACCCTGCGGCCCACCCTGCGGCGGCAAACCGCCAAAGGCAGATGGATCGACTGGAGGCAAATTATATTGTGGGGGGTACATTCTTCATCATCTCCATCTGGATCTTAGCTGCATTCTTCTCACGCTCTAGCTGCAAGTCAGCCTCCAGCTTCATAATCTTAGCCTGCATGTCTTGCTGCGCCTTGGCCGCGTCGATCTCCATGTCCTGACGCGCTTCAGCCTGCTTGATCTCAATGCCAGACCTTGCCTTGGCCTGATCTGCTTCGATCTGAGCCGTTGTACGAGCCTTCAGGGCCTCAGTCTCAAGCTGCGCGAGCTGCTGTGCATATTGCAGAGGATTGCCCTGTTGTTGTCCCTGTCCGCCCATGCCTGCTAGGGATTGTATCTGCTTCATCTGAGGAGCTGCCGCCACAACTTGAGCCGCGCGTTGGCTGATTAAAAGATCCATCTTCGGATCTACAGCGCCAAATCTGAAGTCTGGGTCTTTGAAGTTTGGCATTGGCGGCATCTCCATCTGGATGCTTGCCTCCATGCGCTGACGATACAAAAGCGCGATATGCTCTGCGATGTGAGCAATCAACACAGGCTGCATTGCCTTCGCACCGGGGTTCCCCGCCAGTGACGGATCTTGCAAGAACTGCATGTGAACCGCGATATGCGCGTCATGATCTTGCTCTGGGAAGGCGCGGATTGGCTTGCCATAAAGAACGCTCATGTTCTCATCGATCACGTCCATCTGAACTGCGTCTTCTGGTTTCTTTAGGATCTCATCAATGTTGGGTATTCGGATCGCCTCATACATACGCTTGTACGCTGCGTATAGGTCATGAAGCTGCGGAGCTGACCGCGCCATTTCCAAGACAGCCTGTGCCTGCGCGATGCGCTGGGCTGTCGAGAAGATGTTAGGATCAGACACTGGAACAATGTCAATCCTGTCATCAAAGTCGGCACGGTAGATAATCTCCGCAGCTCCTGCCTGCGAAAAGCTGAACTCATCGGGGAGATTCTCTGCGTTCAGCGCCGCAAGAAGTTTAAATTCTTGACCCTGCGCGTAGTGTAGGCGCTTGTGAATCGCGCTAAATGCCTTCGATCCCTGTTCGATCAGGGCGACAGTTGAGCCGACAGGGGCGTTTGGATTAACGTCACCGATATTAAGATCGGCTGTGCTGGCAAAACGCTGTCCCGCATCGACCATAAAGCCAAGCAGATTAAACAAGGAACCTGATGGCTCCTTGAATGGAAGCGGCATGATTGCCTTATTCACATCATCAACTGTGCTGTCGAGATCGATAAACTCGCCGGGGCTGATCTGCATATCGCCGCCCTGAACGCGGCCACGCAGCTTAAAACCACCCTGCATATTTGCGAATGCTGCACTGTCGAGTAAGGCGCGGAGCGATCCAGTCGCTGCTTTGCCCAATCCACCGATCATGTGGTACAGACCAAAGCCGTAAAAGCCCAAGCCCGGCAAGAACTTATAGCTTACAAACCAATCACGGCGAATTTTCAGCTCATCTTCTTGTTTCCAGTTACGGCGGATAGCCACCACGTTCTGGTTTTCGTAGTCGATTGTAATCACATATGGGATGGCAACTGCGTTGTCATCGACATCTCCGTCATCCATTTCCTCGCCATCAATGCCGTCAAACAGGTCATAGACGTGCATCTCAAGCAATGTCATTACGTCATCTTCGCTGTCATCGAACTGGTCAACGCCTTCGATCTCACCGATTGTATCGCCTGACGGATCTAGTGAATTGCCGCCAGCGTACTTGGTTGGCAAGTAGTATCCGTTCTTAACGTAGCGATTGAAGTCATTCTTTGGCATACGAATGACGTGGGTGTAGCGCGGGGATGTGTAGAGATCTTTGCTCTCTGGAGCCACGACAAAGTCTTCAGCCTTAACGAACTGGCTGCACTGGCGATCTAGGTTGGCGTCCCACCAGACCTTCTTGAACGTGTGACCGATCAGCGGAAGGTGAAACAGCATCTGGTCGAGATCAGGGAAATACTCAGGCATTTCCTGCGTGATTTGGAAATTCATGTATTCGCGCACACGGCGAGCCTGATCTTCCAGCTTTTCGTCTGGGCTACCAATGATGACAGACTTGACTGGCCCACCTGACGGGTACAGCTCTGCGATGGCTTTAGCGTTAAATTGTGTGGCGGCTTCTGCAATCAGTGGGTGTACCACGACTGACAGGCCACGGCTGGCGCGTTCATCTTCGCCTTCATCCAATCCGCCATCTGGGTCGAGCGTCTTCAGACCTTCCTTGTAGCGTTGCTCCCATTCGGCACGGGCTGCGCGGTCAGTCTCGTAGAACGACACAAGCTCACTTGCCTTTCGGGCCAGCTCTTTTTCGTCAATTACTTCTGCTAGGTTTTTGTCGAACTCTGCGTCATCCAGCTCATCCATGTAATCCAGCTCTGGATCTCCGATTAGCACATCACCGTCGGCAAGCTCTTCAATCATTAGTTCGTCGGCTGGAGCGCCTTCGGCAAACGGGATAATATTTTCTAGTTCAGCCATAAAGGGTCATCCTTTGTTTTTCTACTGGTTCGTCTTCTTCTGGGTCTTCACTATGCCCAACAAACCAACCTTTTCGCAATCTTAACCACGCCTGTGTGCATGTGTCCACTACGTCATCATTCGGGTGAGCTGGGAAGGCAGCACATATATCTATTAAATCTTTAGCCCATTTTCGGCTGCTTGGGTAGAAAATTCTTCCGTCTTCCAACATCGCGCTTGAAGCATGGGCGCGGGCTTCCTTATCACGATCTGGTGAATATGCCAATACAGGCACACCAGCCATGCGGAGATCTTGCAGTAGGGATTGCCCTGACGCCTTTTTCTCAATCAGAACTGCGTCAGGCTCCCAGAGATCGTATGATTCCTGTGCGATCCTGCGTAGGTCTGGATAGCTGACCTTGTCGTACCACGCCTCCAGAACGATGGCGCACATGACGCCCTTATGGCGAAACACGCCCCAAGTGGTTCTGGCGCTAAAGCTAGAGCTTTCCTTTGCCTCGAAGGCTGTGTCCCACGATTGCAGGACATATTCGATATTGTTGGGCATGTCCTCGCTTTCCCAAGGAACCCACCAGCTCGACTTGAGGATACCACCGCCCTTGGGGCTTGGCCTCTGCTGTAGTTGCCCAGCGGCTGCGTAGGAGCCAAGAGAACGCTCTAGGTTTGACAGGGTGTGATCATCTATCCGTTCTGGCCAAAGCAGCTCGCCTTCGATTGTGCGCGGATCTGTGAAGCCAAGCGTGGATCTCATAGGGGTTGGGTGTCCGACTTCGTATCTGGCTGGCAGCATCAGGTGATCCCACTCATCACCAAGCTGGTTTGCTAGGACGTGGCCCGTGAGGTCTTGTTCGTGCAGCCTCTGCATAATGATGACGAATGCGCCTGTCTTTGGGTCGTTAAGGCGGGTTTGCATGGCCTGATCCCACCAGTCTAGCACACCTTCGCGCACCTTTGAGCTGTCTGCCTCGACGCTGTTGTGCGGGTCATCAATGCAGATGATGTCGCCACCATCCCCAGTTAGGGCGCCGCCAACTGATGTAGCTATGCGATATCCTGTCTTATCGTTCTCGAAACGCTGCTTTTGGTTTTGATCTGAGGTCAGCGCGAACTTTTCACCGAAGTGAGTCTTGTACCACGGGCTATCGACCAGCCTGCGACACTTGGTGCTGTCCCTGATCGACAGGGAGCTTGCGTAGGATGCGTATAAGAACTTTTTGGACGGTTGTGTTGCCCACGTCCAAGCGGGAAGGACAACAGCCACTGACAGAGATTTCATGTGTCTGGGCGGCACGTTAATGATCAGGCGCTTGATATCGCCCTCGACTACGGCTTGGAGGTGATCAGAGATCGCATCGATGTGCCAGTTGTTTTTAAACTCTACGCCCGGTTCAATCGTCGGCCATGCGGCTTTCGTAAACTCCTTCAATGATCTGCGGTACTTCTCTGCCCTGACTTCCTCCAGCGTTAGATTGCTCAAAAGCGCGTTCAATTGCTGAGAGTTCATTGATACCAATCCTTGTGAGGTCTAGTGTAATTGTTTTTTCTTCTTGAACTTTAGTTTCTGTTTTATCCACCCATCCTGCGCGGTTTTTCAGGAAGAAGATGATGGACGGCACGTTGCGATCCACAGTGGCATTTTCAAAGAGTGCGTTGGTCACTTGATCGATGCCACGGGCCTGCCCTCTTTTTATAGCTTCTGAAAATTCTGAATTTTCGGCTTGATAAAGCATGAAGGTTGACGTGTGAATACCAAGGACGCCAGCGCATTGTTCTTTGGTTAATCCTTTAGCCATAAGACCTTCAGTCTTTTCTAAAACCTCTGGAGTAATCTCGAACTTAGGTCTTCCGACTGGATTTTTACTTTTGGCTTTTGGCATTCCTTGACCTTTCTTTTCAGTGGTTAGCTGTATTTTTGGAATGTAGATCAGATCTGCACAAAAAGAAAGACCCACCGTTGCAGTGCGAAGCCTAGCCGGGTGGGTCAAGTTTGAGATGAGGTCACAGGCATGACCCAATCGAGCAGTGTGGTTTGGCTATCACATTGCCAACATTATGACAAGAACTGCGGCTATTAGAACTACGAATGCTGTGCCTGCCATCATTTCTTTTGCCCATCCTTGTGGCTTTTCGTCGTGGATATCTAGGTGGCCACGCAGGTTAATTGATACCCACTTGCCTTTCTTTGCTGGTTCTTCTCCTCTTTGTGTGTGTACCCAGAGGTCTGGGTTTCCAAGTCGTTTGCTAGATTCTTCTTTTACCCAGTCTGGGATTTCTGATGTGAATCCTTTAAACTTCCAAGATTTAATGATCATGATTTATTTCCTTTGTGCTTAGTACAGTATTTTTTCTGCCTTGGCAGTAGCGGCTCGTTGCATAGGCTACCCATGAACAGCCTGCCTTCAGCTATGACATATCTCTGACAGGTGTCGTGTTTTTCTTCTGGGGGTTTTGATATGACTGGGAGATACCATCCTTTATTTTTATTGATTTTAATTTTCACGTTGAGCCACGCGCTTATTTTTTCTTCCGAAACTTCTTTTTCCCGAAGGGCATTGACCAATTCTTTGACGCACATTTTGCCAGCATTTGGTGTGTCCATCATTTTTTGTTGGCTGACATTTTCCAAGAACTCATCAAAGGTCATGTGGTTGGCGGGGATATTTTTGATAACATTTTTGAGACGTGCTGAAATAAACAGATCACCCATTGTTGTGGCGTTTTTTCCAAGCTCAAATACTTTTTCAAACCTTGCCCCCATTGCAATTCTAGACCTTGCTCTTTCCATACCTACGCCTAGCTCTTCGCCTATTTCGCGGAGAAGTTTGCCTGACCGCCTAAGTTCCAGTGCGTACTGATTAAGTTTGGCGCTTCTGTTATTAACGACCATCATGGCTTATTCCTCCTCGAAGACTTCATTTCCGATTGATATTGGTATTTCGATTGTTGTTATTCTAAAGTTGCACTTTAGGCAGACGCGCCTTCGCTTTGCTGTTGGGAAGCCATATGCTTCGTGCGGCCTTGAGTCTTTGGCTTGGAGTTTAACGCGGCCTTTGCAGTTTGGGCAGTGTGTTACGGCTAGGGTCATGCTGCCTCCATGAATTGATCTATTTTTAAGCACAGATCTTTGAGGCTGCTGGCGACTATTGTTTTATAGATGCCATTATTAGCGAACCAATTGACCATGTTATACATACCGGACTTTGAGCTGTGGATCAGCCACCCTTGGTATTCCCAAGGGCTTCGCAAATCACCTTTGCGTCTGGTTTTTTTAAACTTGGGTTCCATCATGCTGCCTCCTCTGAGAAGGGAACCTTGGCTTCAAGAACTTCGATCAGGTCTGAGCGTGAGTATGCTTTGCAAATCAAACGATCATTGGAAGTGTCTTTTGCAACCCAAGCCATACCAAGTTTAAAGACGTGAATATGCTCTTGGCCTTTGATGCACCAATCAGCAGAAGTTTCACCGAACCCATTTCCGTTCCACTCAGTGGCTTTAATTTTTTTAAGTTTTAACATTTCTAAGTTCCTTTCTCATTTCCTATACACACTATCTAGTACACTACATGAAGTATTACAAGTGCATTAGATAAAAAAGATTTAGGCCATGTTTAGCTTGACTGGGAGATACCATCCCTTGCGCCTGTCTCTCTCGCCTTCATTGAAGTTTCTTTCCCATCTTAGGATGTTCACTTCCTCGCTTTCTTCTGCGGCGATCATGCATGCGACCATGACGGCTATTGGATCTCCACCACCGGGCCAGAGCAGGAAGTCATCTGGGTTGAATCCTTCCATAGCCTTTCTGGCTGTGTCGATAGCTTTGGTTGGATTGAACTGCGGCTTGTCTTCAGGCTCGAAGACGATCTTGAGTTTACCGTATCTTGCTGCGTCTGTGAGGTCTGGCGTCCACCCGAACTTATTCTCTCTTGGTCGTGACACGATATAGACGGTGTTGTTCATTTTGTATTCCTTTCTAAGTGATGTTGAATTTCTGGTATCATGGCCTTTCACAGATATAAACTTTAAATTGATTAATGGCATTAACGTCATATTTATGGCATACACTAAATCTGCCATAATTCATTCAACTGATACTCCTTATTTATATAGTATATATTATATTATTATTATTATTATTATATATATGTCATACTGTCATACCCCCCCCCTTCTACTACACACAGGGGGGTACTAGAGGGGGTGTAAA
>Ga0208814_1001215_pt1 | contig 12481 bp, 14 predicted proteins | sample MalvirAntarct_55_FD_184253 | JGI IMG/M metagenome (GOLD analysis project Ga0208814, IMG submission 184253) | Marine viral communities from the Global Malaspina Expedition - Malaspina viral metaG Antarct_55 (SPAdes) (version 2) | ecosystem: Environmental > Aquatic > Marine > Oceanic | place...
TGCTCCTTTGCTAAATCAGTAAGCTGATCTATATGAACATTCCTTGATAAAGGCCCAGTGTGTATAGGCATCCCTCTTTCATCTATATGTTGAAAGGTGCTACCACGTCCTGTCCACCTTAAAGAAACCTGACCTTCTTCATAGGCTCCTAAAGCAGTCGTCATTCGCTGAAGATAAAGTGTTGCATTGTCAGTAAAGTCTTGGGAATCAATACTTAAATTTCCAGTAAATACTAGGAACCCATTAACTAAGGCGTGGTCATTTTTAATTTCATCTGCATAAAATTCAGCAACCTGTTCTGGTGCTAACTGAGAATATTTTGCAATCATTTTTACGTAGTTACGTGCCGTGCCTCTAAACTGGTTTTTGAAGTCTTCTGGGGAAATATCTGCTGCACCGTCAAACCACTGGTCTAAAGCTTCTATAACACTATCTGTTGCTATATTTAACTCCGCAGGGCTGGGCTGGATACCCAATTCGCGGTGGGCAGCTATAGTAGCCAAGGTGTCCATAGGGGTATTAAGAACTTCGTTTAGAACTTGAAAGTCTTTAAAAGACGTTAAATCTCTAGCGTTGGTAAGATATTTAGTAAGCATGTTAGGATTAACCGCCGCTATTTTTAACAGCTTATCAAAACCCACAGCAGCCTTTTCTAAGTTACCTGCACCTAAATCTTTAAATGTCTGTGTAGCCTCTATTCCCCACCTTGGGTTAATTAAGTTAGCACTTTGATAAAGATTAAGTTCTTCAGCAAATACGTCAGTTCCGTTCTCTTCGGCACGTTTTTTTGCTAATTTGTCAATCGTAAGGACTGCGTTACGCTTTATCTCTTCTTGGGAAACTGTGGCTGTACTACCATCTGACTTTATATATGCAACTTGTTCTACAGCAACCTGTCCATTTAAAAGAGCCTGAACGCTTGCAGACATAGCCGATTGCTTACGTGAAGTGTTAAACTGAGTTGCTACAGCTTTTGCCTGCTTAACACCTAATGCAAGGTATTCCGCTTTAGTAATCACACCTTTTACGGAATATAAATCAAATGCTTTTGCAGAGTCTTCTTGGGTAAATGTACCCGTGCCTGCTTTAATATTCATTTCTTGTAAGATTTTAGTAGCTCCAATAACCCCCGCACCTTTAGCAACAGCATCAGCCCTAGCATTAAGCGCAATAATCTTGTTTCGATACTCAGGGCTTCCAAAACCTGACGCTAATAAATAATCACCTACATGGGTATCCCCGAACAATTCGCCACGCCTTTCTTGCTCTGCCATTAAAGCAGATTGAAGGTCTGTGTTAGACATACCATTGTTTTCTTTGACTGTGGCTTCCAAGTCCGTGATAAGACTGTTAATTAAAAGTGTAGTAGTTTCTGGTGCTGCGTCAGGGTCTAAACTTATTTCATCAAGCTTGATTTGGATAGTGTCACTCATAAAACTAGCCCCTGAGTTCTTCAGGTCTGTGCTTAACCATTGCTGAGAAGAGGCAGTGCTTGCAGCGTTAACAGTCTGGTATATTTGATTAGCAAGTAGTTCTTTGTATACGGGGTCAGTCACTTGATCTAAAGTGGAGTTAAACAGAGTCTTAAACTTCTCTGACCCCATCATGCTATCGCTATCTCTTCTTTGATTGGTTTCTGACTCCATAAGTGACTTGTAGCCGACATTAAAGCTTGCTTGGGCAGCTTGCTTTCTGCCTGTCTCAAGCATGTCAAACCTACGCTTTTCTACTTTTTGAACTTCTTGGACATTACCTGTAACGCTGTCTAAAGCCTTACTGATCTGGTCGTTACGCGCTGGGCGTACAAAGGTATCAACTCTTGATGCTTGGGGAGTGAGGCGCACCTGACTCTTCTGGTATGGGGTTTGTACTCTATTAGTAGCCACGGCTATAATTCCTTTTTATCTTGAGGCTCTATGCCCCAGTGATTTCTTTTTAAATGGGTTCTTTATATTCTTAAAATAACTTGGATTGCTTTCGTAAGCGTTACCGCCAATCTGTAGGGCAGTCGCTGCAAAGCTTGGGTATGGGACTGAATTGATACGGGACTGTCTACCAGTTTCCGCACCTTTCTTTTCTTCTGCTATTTGGGCTTTAGTGGCCCCAAGGTTAGAGGCAGCTTTAGTGTCATCAGATAAGTTTTGACGGAGTATGTCAGACATAAGAGCATCCACGGATAACCCTGATACACCTGACTCGCCTGAAGCTGTCCTAGCTTTAGACATATCCCTCATTGTTTGTATGTCAGATTCCATCCCACGTTGGGACTCTGCCTCTTCTTCCTGCCGTTGCCTTAAATTAAGCTGTCGGGCATCATTTAGAAAAGCAGCATTAGCGTTCTTTTCGTTTGCTGCGGCTTGCTTCTGTTCTTCTTCTGCTGCCACAATGCTTGTCATAGCACCTATAATTGTCGCTGGGTCACACATTTTGATTAATCCTTACGAACTCATAAAAAGGAATACCCCCTACACCAAACTTTGGCACTAACTGCACAAAGGAAAATCCAATGTGGTTTAGCCATTTAATAGACACTTTGTTTCTAGCATCTACATAATTGATGAGTAGGGGGTATTGTTTATTTGTCTCTTTGACCCATTCCACTGACTGCCTGAGAAGGTCTTTCTTTATCTCTGGTATTTTGTCAGAACCTAGCATCCAAGGAGAGCCAATTAATTCGTCAATATGGGCGCACCCAAACATTCCGATTAGTTCTCCTTTATGTATAATTGATTGGGCTTTAGACATGTCGAATCCTTTTTGAAGGGCTTCGGTAGGTGTTAAAGCGTTGGATGCTTTTACCTCTTCTACGTCTGCAAGCCGCATTTTTGCAGCAAGCACGTACACGTCTTCCTGAACGGAATCGCGGTAATGGGCCATTGATTAAATCCTTGATGTTCTTTGGGTTAAGAAACCTTCGTACTCTGCGCTTTGGAAGACACAGGGTAAGTAGCTGTCTGAAGTAATGACAACCTTGGCGTACTTAGAGTTAGTTAATACAGAAACCTTATAGCTTCCTGAAGCAAGGTTAGCCTGTCCTAGTATGTTACTTAGTGAGCCTACTACTCTGCCGTTAAATTCACGTGTCTGAGTAGCCCTAGCTTCGGGTGTGCTTTCTACTTTAAAGTAAGCTGTGTCACTGTACACAATGTTAAAGTTTCGTATCTGTAGCTTGTTAGTTGTGATTGCTTTGTTGTCTTGCTTTAAGACTTGCTCACTAAACTGATACTTAAAGATGTACGGGATACCCGCATATATAATGGCACTGGCTCCTATGTCTGCTGTGGCCTGTGTTAGAGTTCTTAAAGACCCTGTAGTGTTCACAAAGAGTGTAGTGCTGTCTGCATAAGGCAATGTTGCACTGGTCATCTTGTAACGCCTGTCGAGATGCAAAGCACCGCCACCGTAGTTAGATTTAGATGTGGTATACACCATGTCAGGACTAGCAGCATCACTAGCAAGACTTAGGTTTTCTAAGTACACACCGTCTGAGTATTCCATAACCATCTTAATAGTTGAGCCGTTAAAAGCTACCGAACATACCTTGCCTGTGAACTTCCATTCTGACCATGCACTTTGTAACTTTTCTTCTCCACGCCAATAGTAGCGATACACAAAGATAGAGTTAGGCTTGTCTTCAGTAAGCACTAAAAGCATGTCCTCGTTAGAAGATGCTGATAAGCCTCTTATTGTCCCATCTAAGTAGTTAGGTATGTGGGCAGATACGTCAGCAGCATCATTAGTTTCTGAAGCTTGCTCAACGTAATACTCACGGACACCTGACCATTTACCCTTAGAGAACCCAAAGAATACATAACGACCTGCACCTACTGGTTTAGCAGTGAGGTTTGCCTCAAAGTTTGTAGATACATCTATATGCACTGTGTCAGGTGTTAATAGTTCTGAAGCTGTCAACATGAACTGAGTCAAGTCAGAGAAGATCAACAAGGATTCGTTAAATGGAATAGCGTGTTTTAGGATAGAGATTTGGTTGTTAGATACAGCCACGTCTATCGGATTAGAGTCGAGAATAGTCAGTACAGTCGTAGGAAAGAAGTTGTAGAACTCACCAGCTTCACTAAAGATAACATTCTCATCTGCAAGGAAACCTAAGCGGTTACGGTGGAAGAATATGTCATTGATCTTAAAGCCAACAAAAGAAGGTACGGGGTTTGTGTCCTCGTCTCCTGCTTTCCTGTCATCCCAAGAAAGGGGTGAGAAAGTGAATGTGCCGTTAGTTTCCTTACGTAACTGGTGAGGCATTGTAAGCTTGTTAATACGATTCTTTAGGGCTGACCCATCTGCTGCATAACCGCCTACAGTTTCCTTCCAGATTAACTCATTGTTAGTGTTATCACCTTGAGTTAGGTTTACATAGTGGTCATCTTGCTTCTTCTCGTTACTACCTGCTACTTTAATTCTAAAGCCTACTTTACCCTTGCGGGGTAGGTTCTTGAAGTCAATAGTCTGGCCTTTAAACGAGTAAAGGAATCTGTCACCTGCACCATCACTAGATGTGATTGTAAAGTCAGCACTAGCGTTCTTAACGTAGATCACTGAACCTATTTTCTCTTTAACAAACGGAGAAGAAATAGATAAGCCATTGAATAACTGGGTGGCTATGTAGTCTGTTCCAATTTGAGCAGAGTGTGCAGAAGATGAACCATCTGGTGTTGTAAAACTAGCTGAAGCACCGCCCACTGTAATTGTGAAAGTTAACCCGTAGTCAGCTTGTCTAATGTAGAACATAGCTTCGTGAGGACGTGCGGTAGGTACGTATGTGTCTAGTGCTACAGTCTTAGCTTTGTTTACTACGAAGGTAGTGTCACCTACTGATACCGCACTAATTGATGTTTCAAAATCAGATATACCAGTTAGGTATGTAGGAAGCGTAGTAATAGCGTTACCGTTTGCATCATTAACCACAAGTGCTGTACCAGCCTGATTAAAGACCTTAACCCCTGCGGAACTAAACACTGCTGTGTAGTCCTCAGTGGTGGAGTATTTAATTGGATGTAAGAATACATTCGTTGTATTGGCTACGTTAGCTAACTTAGCTACGTGTTCAGTACAGGGCCGTTTCTCAAGACCACGTGTTACAGAAGATAGACCGTTCTCTTGTACTTCGGCTTGGCTTGCGTGACGTAGGCTTGCAGGTTGTTGGGATACCCCATTCAATAGATTTGGAATAGAACCTGAGATTAAGGACATTCGGTTAACCTCTTCTTCGGTTTATAATTGAAAATGTGTCAGCACTGTCAAAGATATTTAGGTCTCTAACATCGGATTCGTTGTGTGTGAGTGAAGTCCATGCAGCTTGCTCATCGGCAGCGTTAAAGCTGTGTAATATCTCTGAGCCTAGTACACGGTCTTGAAGAAGACGTGCAGCTTTAATAGTTACATACCGTCTGGCTGTTTCAGGCATGTCTTCAAAGTTCAGTAGAACAACTATGTCTACTTCAATAGTTTCTGTTATCACATAAGTGTTTTTAATACGGTCGTACATACGTGTGCCGCGCTGTACTAAGTCGGTGGTAGAAGACATACGTAATGATGTAGTGTCTACATGAATACAATTAGCTGGTAGGGTAATCTCACTATTAGCGTCAGGTGTTAACTTAAAGGTTAAGTCTGTGTTAAACGTCCACCCCATTGATTGCATATCACGACTTACGTTATCTAAAGTCTGGTTTGCAAGGCTGGCTTCGATTAAACCAGAAGTTAAGGAGTTAACAGGAGATTCACCAATCGTAGCCAACAATGTATTAACCGCTTCTAGCTTGGTTGTTGGATTCATTAGCTTTCCTTCTTAAAAGAAAAAAAAGGGCAGAGAGAAATTAATCCCTCCACCCTTTAGAGTAGAACTAGAACGAGTTACACAGCGTTCAAAGAAATGGCGCAAGCAGGGCGTAGGATGTTATGACCCATAGCGTACTTAGCAACCATTAGCGTACCTTGACGCTCAATCTGATACTCAGACTCGACACCTAAATCTAACAACTTAACAGTTGCAGCAGCGTCTTGGCTGAAGATCAAACCACGCAATGCAGCGTAGTTACCACGGTAAGCCGCAGTACGTGTAGAAGTTACTGGCTCAACGTCAGCAGACGAACTAGATTGGTTAGTCGAAGGTAAGTGATTACTCATCATAATCTTAACACCGCCAACTTGAGGCACTACACCCGAAGCTACGGAACCTTCACCGCCAACATCACGGTTCAACCATGCAGCGTTAGCGACACTAGGCACGTTCAATAGCGCGTAGTATTGGGCAGGTGGTAATACACAAACTTTGTCACCACCTACGTCTTTCTTATCGAACTCTTCAAGAGCCGCATAGATAGCCGCTACGATCTTAGCACCATCAAGCGCGTGAGCAGTTGTAGTACCAATGTTGAAGTTAGAGGTATACACCTCATCAGCAAAGTTAGTACCGAAAGCAGTTGTAGCCAAAGACGAAGTAGTAATTGAAGCTGCTTTAGCAATGATACGAGCTACGTTACGGTCTGAGACATTCGCTAATGCGTTGCCAGACTCTTTTGAGTAGATTGAACGTACATCGTAGTGGTTCATGGCCTCATCAATCTTAGCAATAAACTGTGTGCTGATTAACAAATCATCAACGGTTACAATACGCTCACCATGCTTGATAGCGTCTGCCTGAATTAACGTACCAGCAGTGTGGTACTTTGCAGAACCAGTGCCTGTTAGTGGGAATGATGCTGACTTACCATTTGAGATAGTACGTGAGCGATGTAAAGGCATGAACACGTTCTTTTCTTCAAACGAAGTAAGGACTTCGCCAGCATAAAGTTTGAGGAATAATGAACGATCATCACCTGCTCCGTTAGTTTGTCCTAAACGAGAGACTGTTTGGTCGGTTGGAAATGCCATGTTATTTGTACCTATTTAAAGTAAAGTAATTTATAAGTTGTTGAGTTATGTTGTTTAAACTCAGCTACTCTTACTTCCTTTCCCATAAAGATTGTCCACCGCAGTGGGTCGATAGATACTTGGAATAAAGTTGTTGCTTCATTAAACGTAAAAAACCCCCGAAGGGGCTTAAAGATTGCGGAGACAGATCATCTACAGAATGTTGCTTCGTGATAATTTAGAAGCTACTTGCTGTCGATATGCAGAGTCTGAACTGTACCTTGGGTCACGCATTGCTGCGGTCAGTTGGGCGGCAGAATCAAAGACCCCACCTGTTACGGATTTAGTCTCGCCCATGACCAATGAAGGTTCATTGCCGTTAACAGAACGGTACTGAGCATGTAGACCCTGTATTGCTAAATTTGCTGTCTCTACGTTTCCACTGTTTACTGCATTATTAAACGCATCAATGGATGCTTCTTGCATATTGTCAGAAGCCCAAGAAACCATATCTTCATATGCTTCCTGTCCTCCAACCTGCTCAAAGGCTTCCTGCTGCATCTGGTTCGCTACTGCCATTTGACCATCTATGAATTGGTCAACCATAGAGCGAGGGATTCCAGCTTCTACTAAAGAATCGTAAGAATCTTCAGTTAGTCCACCTAGTTCTGCGAACTCTTGAGATAAGGAATCGAAATCAATACCTTCCTCTTCAAGCCCATCAACTATGCTTTCTAACTCATCATCTTCTAATTCTTCTTCTTCTTCGTACTCTTCTTCGTCCTGAGAGCCTAACTTCTGTTCGAGAGATTCATAAGCTTGCGCCATGTCTTCAACACTGTTGAACTTCTCAGGGAGCCATTCAGGACGGTCAGACGCATCAGGATTCTCAAGACCTTCGGCCTTTTCTAGCATATCTAATGTGTGCTGACCGTCTTCAACGGTTTCTTCATATGTGTTAACTGTATCCATTTTTAACTGTCTCCAAACAGATAATTTATTTAGACTTTTTCTTGTTTTGCTTGTTTAAGTGTTCACGTAGGTTCTTACTACCTGACTTCTTAACGTCATCTTTAGTTGCCGTTGAGTAAGACTTACCATTCCAAGAGAACACCTTTTCTCCAGCGTCTTTAGCTTTTCTAAATGCAGCACCGAAGGAACTTGTCGTGGTTGTTTTCTTCTTACCAGTGTCTTTCTTATCGGTTGTTGAAGCCACTGAGGAAGTAGCTACTTGTGCAGTTGTAGGTTTTTTCTTATTCCCTACTTTTTTAGGGTCAACACCTGTGTACCCAGCTTGGCCTTTACGCCCACCTATGCCACCACCTTTGGTGTTTTCAGGAATAAGTGACGCTAGTAAAGAACCTGCTGTAATAGCAACACCTGCTGGCCCTGCGAATCTAGATGCACCTTTACCGAATTTAGCTAACCTACTTAGTAACTTACTGGGAGTCTTTTTAGATTGTGGGCTAATACGTTCACCAGCGGGGCCAATTTTAGTCCCATCAGGTATAGCTTTAGGATTAACAGTTTTATTTGTACCTTTTACAACTTTCTCCTGACGCTTGAACTTCTGAGTTGCTTTACTCTTGTTAGCGTTAGGGTCTGTAGGGCCGACTGCCTTAGAAGATGTTGATACCTGATTGCCAGACAATGCACGTACTAACTTACCCCTTGCTGAAGACCTTTTGGTTATTTTTGCCACACCGTTTGGATTAACTGCTGCTGGCTTTTTAACAACCTTCTTCTTAGCCGCTGGCTTCTTCTTAGCCGCTGGCTTCTTCTTAGCTTCGGGCTTCTTCTTAGCTTCGGGTTTCTTCTTAGCTTCGGGTTTCTTCTTAGCTGCTGGCTTCTTCTTAGCCTCTTCTTTTGCTACTGTCTCACCCTTGCTATTAAACTTAGGTTTCTTACGCTTGGCTGCTGCTTCTTTAATTTCTTTTATTAAAGCTTTAGCCTTGACTTTACTTGTCTTACTTGAAGCCGCGTCAGCCTCAATTTTAGCTATCATGCGTTCATCTGCCGCACTTAGTCCTATTGCCATTACTGTTCACCTTGTCCTTGTTTCATCATGCCTTGAGCAACAGGCCCGACAGCTTTTTCAGCCATTGAAGCCATCATTTGCTGTTGTTGCTGTTGCTGCGCTTGTTGTTGTTCCTGCGATTTCTGTTCTGGTGATTTCACCAATCCAGTGGTATCTATTCCTAAAGACGCTCCAAGTCGATCAATGTAATCGTCTACGTTTAACTCACGTGCAAGCACTTCATTACCCAATGGGGCTAACATCTGAAGTAACTGAGAGAGTTTGTTGAGGTCTTGACCACGGCCTAAAGCTTCCATACCAGTAACGATCTGAGGCTTTAAGGTGTTGTCGGGGAACTTAGGCATCTTGCCACTCTTCTCCATACGGGAGAGTAGTAACTTGACTAAGGGGTATTGGAACTCTTGAGAGAGTATGGAATACACGCCACCTAATGCTGACTCAAGTTCTTGAGCCATGTAGCGTACTTCTTCAGCAGTAACACGTTCAGCTTTACGCTGGACTGAACTATTCATTAAGAATGAAAAGGCAAGTCGCTCAGTAATCTCACGTGCTGTATCTTGTGCTACTCGGAAGTCATTAAATTTCTGAAGCTGCAATACAGACACGTCATTAGCATCACCTGCCGCTATGCCACCGTTGGGTGTGTTAGCTATGGTTCTTGCTTTGGTCGTGCCGTTAGGTCGGACTAAGAATAGTACCTTTGCTGCGGCTGCTGAACCTTCAACAATAGCCCTAGTCAGAGTCTCTAGTGAACTTAAGTCACCTATAAACTCTTCAACATAACCACGTCCGTAAGACTCACCATCAATACGCACCATACGTAGTGACATGAAGGGTGATTTATCTAAGGGGAACGAGCCTTGAGAACTAGGTATAAGCTGGCCCTCAACTTCTTGGTGTACTTCCCACTTCTTATTAACACGCTTGACGTTTGTATAAAGGTCAACGGATTTAAGCTGTGAGTCGCCAGTTGGTTTGGTCAGTAACTCTTGGACTTCTGCAGGAAGCATAAGGGGGCTGACGGTTTCTTTGGTAATTATCTCTAGGACATTACCCATTGCGTCACGCTGACATACGTAACGGTCTAAACGAAATACACGAACACCACCGTCTTTAGGCATGTGAACTAACACGTTACCTGAAACAATGAGTTGTTTTAAAGCTTCAAACACTGGGACACGAACTGCTGTAGCTTCTACTTCTTGCATAGCAGCGCGTTCTATCCGTGAGAGTGCTTCTTCTACTTTACCCCTAGCACCTTCACCACCCGCTAGACTCTGAAGATCAAAGTCATCAATAGTCAGGCGAAAGAAAGGTGAGTTAGGAGGTAATAAGGTCATCAATAACTTAGAACTTAAATTATTAACACCACGCGCACCAATGGATTGGTAGGGCGTATCGTAGTACGAAGAACCTGTATGCCCTTCGGGGGGCATGAGCGTAGGTATGGTTAGTACGGCTGCTTCTCTTGCCCTATGTAAGAAGGGTGTACGGTCACTTTCGAGTTGTGCATAGCGTTTAGCTGCTGCTCCTTGGGTTGGTAGCATAGCTAATCATTCTCTTTTATTTAAGTTGAAATATTTAAACCAGTGCCTTTAGATGAGTAAGCAAGTCCAGACATATTCCTAGTGCCTTTTTTGCCTTTGGCCTTTACTTTTCTATTCACTGCTAACATGTTCTTTTTGTTGTTAACATCTGAGGTTCGTCCAGCACTGCCACCCGCCAAAGCTGTATCTTGATTTGAGCCGCCAGAACTTCCACCACCACCATTGTAGTTGCCAATAGTTAAGGCAATTCTCTTTCTAGGTGAGGCAGCTTTAATAGATGATGTACCTTCTTTAAAGCCCTGAGAGGGTGGGCCAGTGTTAGGCAATCCCTGAGTCTTTCCAAACTCTAGTAAACTCTGACGTGGTGCGTGTTTTTCACCCGACATTAAAGAATTAAAGACTCCTGTAAAGCTTGTGTCTTTTCCTGTGGTGGCTGATTGCTGACGTGCTAGTTCATTAAGACCTTCTGCACCTCTCTTACCTTGTTTAGCTAACCTTACTAATGCAGGGTTAGTTTCAGAGTTAGCCACTCCTTTAATCCTAGTCCCATCACCACTTGTAAAGTTAGAACGGGCCACACCGATTCCTTTAGCTTTTTGACTTGCTGTGTGTTTCGCACCTGCAACCTTGTTCTTAGCTATTGATTCGGCAGTTGGTGTGAATATTTCTTTAACGATGTTTTTCTTTTTCTTTGCTGGCTTGTCGTCTTTATCATCACCGCCACCTCCACCTGCTGCTGCACCTGCTTCACACATATTAACTACCCCCCTTATTGCTAGGGATGTTTAAACTAGGTGAACCAGAGCCACCCATGTTCATGCCTGTAGTATTAGTACGCATGTTACGGACTCCACGCTTACCTTTAGCCCTACGCTTACGCGAGGAACTAGGTGTCGTTTCCATATCTGAGAAGTCTAAAGTCGCGGGGGCTTTAGCTGGTGCGGGTGGTTTTGGTGCGGGTTCTGGTTTGGAACTACTGCCGAATAAACACATTGGTCTACTCCCTGTTAAAATCGTCTTCGGATAACTCTGACAGTTTCTTAATGACACTCCTTTGACCCTGAAGGAACCGAAGTTCCTCAATGCTGATTTGTTGGGTTGGTAGTGTGTCTGGAAATAGCTTGTCGAGAGTTGTTAAGAGTCCCTGAGATATACCCAAGGATTTGCCAAGTATGTTATTCATAAGGGCTTTACTGTAACGGTACGTTAAAAGGAATTAGGCACATTTAGCGTTAGCTCTCGCTCACGTGCCTCGGCTAATATTTGTTTATGGGCTTCGTTATCTAAGTCTTTCCAAGTTGTAATCTCTTCGCTGGAACGAAAGCACCCCACACAAATATCGTTATCATTGAGGTGACAGATATTGATGCAGGGTGAGGTCATTTAGATTCCTTATGCAAAGCATCGTCATATGCCTTACAAGCCGTTTCAGATTTAGACAGTAATTCCATGTGTTCGGAGCTATAGTCTAAGCCTTCAAACTCATCTGCCACGACTATGCAATCCACACAGTCCTGACGTAATAGTTCTAAAGCTAAACCTCTAATCTGACCCTTCATTCGTATTCCTCTTCTTTTTCTTCTTCGTACAGAACTAGCGCATTGTCAAACTCTTCCCATGAGTCAACACCGTAATACATTAGGCACTCAAGTAAGTGTGAGTCTCTTTCGATAGAGTTGTGATAATCCTCGTCAACTTCTATACGTCTTCCCATATCGTCCCCCGTTGGTATAGTTGTATTGCAGTATTTAAGTCGCAGTTAAACCCTTCCATAATTTCTTCAAACGCAACCATGAACATCATTTCCGACAGTCCCAATCTTCTATACTTGCATGAGGAGAGATGCCTTGCTTAATACGGTCTTTTGGCCTAGTGTCTTCCCCAAGAGGTACAGGAGACTTGTTAAATAAAGCCTCCCACCCAGCATCGTAAGAATCGGTCTTAGCTTTAGTCCGAATGGGTAATCCCGTTACATCACTTGTTGCTGTTACCATCTTTCATTAACTCCTTTTTTATGGATTGCTCT
>Ga0208814_1001216_pt1 | contig 12478 bp, 14 predicted proteins | sample MalvirAntarct_55_FD_184253 | JGI IMG/M metagenome (GOLD analysis project Ga0208814, IMG submission 184253) | Marine viral communities from the Global Malaspina Expedition - Malaspina viral metaG Antarct_55 (SPAdes) (version 2) | ecosystem: Environmental > Aquatic > Marine > Oceanic | place...
AGGTAGCTCAGGTGGTTAGAGCGTCGGATTCATAACCCGGAGGTCTCGAGTTCAAGTCTCGATCTCGCTACAAAGGAGTAATCAGAAATGGTTACTCTTTTTTTTGCTTTAAACTCAATTATATAATGCATTATAAATCTTTTATTGCTAACTGTTTATTTATACCGTTAATAAATAATGTTTTAAATCCTCGTAGGTAACTATTGAGGTTGCTTCTTTAATTTTTCCCATTACCGATTTAATTTGTGGTGGTAGGACTTGTTCCTTTTTGACCACCGCTTCTACAATGTCTAAAAATTTAGTGGGATGTGCGGTTTCAAAAAACACACAATAAGCAGTTGGATTCTCTTCTAAATAAGCTTTACATCCCAAATAACCAACAGCTCCGTGTGGATCGGCAACATAATTATAACGGTTATAAATTTCTAACATCGCTGCCTTGGTTTCCTCATTGGAAAAACTAAACGAAGAGAGGTTTTCTTTTAGGGTCTCAAAATTATTTTTATATAGTTCTTGAATGCGAATAAAGTTACTTGGATCTCCTACATCCATCGCATTACTTATGGTTTGCACAGATGGCTCCGGTTTGTATAGCGCTGTACTTAAATATTTTGTTACTACATTGTTGTCATTATTTGATGCTATAAAATGTTTAATAGGCAAACCTAACTGTTGTGCCATCATTCCTGCACAAACATTTCCAAAATTTCCACTTGGCACAGAAAAAACAAGGTCTTTATGCTTTTTATGTAATCTTTTGTATGCAAACATAAAATAAAACAATTGTGGCAACCAACGTGCAACATTGATAGAATTTGCAGAAGTTAACTGCATCATATCGGTAAGTTTTTTATCTAAAAAAGCAGTTTTAACCATGGCTTGACAATCATCGAAGGTACCCTTAACTTCTAGAGCGCTGATGTTTTGCCCATGGGTCGTTAATTGTTTTTCTTGAATGGCACTAACTTTACCACTCGGGTAGAGTATTACTACTTTTACATTTTTGACCCCTAAAAACCCATTTGCTACAGCTGCACCTGTATCGCCAGAGGTAGCTACTAGGACGGTCACTTCATTGTTATTATTTTTATTAAAATAGCCTAAACAACGTGCCATAAAACGAGCACCAACATCTTTAAATGCCATTGTTGGTCCGTGAAATAGTTCTAAAGTTGAAATATTTTTATTTAATTCCACCACGGGGAAATCAAAAGAAAGTGTTTCTTCTATTATAGTTTTTAAAACATCTGTTGGAATTTCTGGAGATACAAATTGCTTGATGGCTTCGAAGGCAATTTCAGAATGAGATAAGCTATCAATGTTCTCAAAAAATGCTTTTGATAAGGGGATAATTTGTTCGGGAAAATACAATCCTTTATCTGGAGCCAATCCTTTAATAACAGCATCTTTAAACGATACATTAGCTGCTTTTTTATTTAAACTGTAGTATTTCATTGTTTGTTTGTTTTTCTAGCGTTCGATTGGGAATGTTTCCGGTTTACCTTATAGCACTTTAATCCCTTCAATATTAATTTTTGAGATGTGAATATCAAATTTAATCCCTGTGCTTAAATATACTTTTTTTATAGCATCGCTTACCAAGGTTGCAGTTTCTATTCCTTTACATAAAGAAAAAATAGAAGGCCCAGAACCAGAAATATTAGTACCCAAAGCTCCTGCATTTAGCGCTGCTTGTTTAACTTCCTTATAAAACGGAATTAACTTACTTCGGTGGGGTTCTATAATGGCATCATGCAAGGATCTTTTCATTAATTGGTAATTGTTAGTATGTAAACTATGGATCAAACTTCCAAAGTTTGCCCATTGAACAATCGCTTCTTGAAGCTTTACTTCTTTTGGAAGAATGGCTCTAGAATCTGCTGTTTTAACCTCTATTTGCGGGTGAATAATGGTTGCATATAAGTTATCTGGAGATGGAATTTCTAAAATTTCTAAAGGCGATAGGCTTTTTACTAGGGTAAAACCTCCAAACAAAGCAGGTGCTAAATTATCTGCATGTTCACATTTACTAGCCAAGGCTTCCCCTTTCATAGCAAATTGGGTGAGTTCGGTTTTATTATAAGGACTTCCTAAAAGCGCATTCATTCCAAAAACACTTCCAACAGCACTCGCTGCACTACTACCAATACCACTTCCAGGTTTTATATTTTTAAAGATTTCAATTTCAAAACCACAATCTGGTTGAAGCGTTTCATACATCGCTAGAGCAGAAACTCCAGCAACATTTAATTCGGTTTTAAAAGGGAGATCGAATCCTTCAATTTTAGTAATTCGAATGCCTTTTTTATCGACTTTTCTAATTAGCATCTCATCTCCTACTGCATCTAAGCAAAAACCTAATACATCATATCCACAAGCTACATTGGCAACCGTTGCCGGAGAAAATATTTTTATTTCATTCATCTTTATTTGGAACAAGATTGATTATAAGATACTTGTATTTAATTCCATATATTTAACTATATTTGAACAAATATCTGAAAAAACAAACATATGCACAATAATATTTGTCCATACTTTAATTAAACCTAAATATATTCGATTTTACTATGAAAAAAGAATTAGACTCGAAAGATATTCAAATTTTAAGTCTATTACTGAATAATGCACGGCTTTCAAACAAAGAGATTGCTGCAAAAATTGAAATTGCACAATCTAGCACACACGATCGAATTAAAAAACTAACCCATAAGGGATATTTTAAAGGGACTTCTGTTCATATTGATCAAAAAAAACTGGGCCTTAATATTGAGGTAATGTTAGCCATTAAGTTGAACAAGCAACACCGTTCGGTAATTGGAGATTTTATTAAAAAAGCTTCTCAGTTGCCGGGTGTTCTTCAATTATTTCACATGGCAGGTGACAATGATTTTATTTTGCATGTAGCAGTAAAGGATTCTGATGAGTTAAGAGTTTTTATTCTCGATCGATTATCTACCTTAGATTATATACAAAGCACGCAAACCACTATGGTTCTACATAACGAAAAAGTAAATAATATTCTTTAGTAAATTGCGATTACTCTTAATTATCGAGCGGATTGAATGTTTATATAAAATCTAAAAATACATTGCGATTTTTTTTTAGGTTCATACAGATAGAAGATGAAAATAGAATGTAAGAAGCTCAAAGAGTAAAGAAATACAAGCATAGCACCTTTTAATACATGATTTTAGTAGATGTGCGTCAATTTAAACTTTCTGTGCTGTATTTACAGCATGTCCAAAAGGCTCCAGTTGAGGTTTTTTTTATTAAAAATTTATTAGCTTTGCAGCTATCTACATCTACTATAACAAACTTGTGTTTTTATCTGCATGTTATAGCACATCAAAAAAAAGATTAATAAAATGAAAAAACACACTATTTTAATTTCATTGGTACTTGCTTTTTTCTTTATAGATAATTTTGATCTTCATGCTCAAGAAAAAGTTTTTCAAGAACTTGAAGAAATTGCTATTATAGATCAAAAAATAATGATGCCAATGCGAGATGATATTCGTTTAGCTACTGATATCTATCGTCCTAAAACGGATAAAAAAGTGCCTATTATTTTTTCACGAACTCCTTATAATTTCAATTCCTGGGGAGATGGAAAACAAAAAACAAGAACAGCTAAAAAGGCGTTAGAAGCAGTTAAAAGAGGTTATGCTTATGTAGTTCAAAATGAACGTGGACGTTATTTTTCAGAAGGAGAATGGGATATTTTAGGAGTTCCATTAACCGATGGCTATGATGCATTTACCTGGATGAAAAATCAATCTTGGTCCAATGGTAAAATAGGTACTGTGGGGTGTTCTTCTACTGCCGAATGGCAAATGGCAGTTGCCGCTTTAGACCATCCTTCTCATGCAGCAATGGTGGCTCAAGGTTATGGTGCTGGTGTTGGACGGGTTGGTGAAATCAACGAACAGGGAAATTGGTATCGTGGCGGTGTAGAACAGATGTTATTCTTTTCTTGGTTATATGGTGTAGAACATGATAAGTTTAAACCCCGAATTCCAGCTGGAGCTAGTCAGGAAGATTTAATTAGAATTTCCAGGTTTTACGATTTAGCACCCGAAAATCCAACAGTAGATATGGCAGAGGCCCTAAATCATTTGCCTATTCAGGATATTCTAAAAAATATAAATGGTAAAAATGAGATTTTTGATAAAATGATACGCCGTAAACCAAATGATGAAGCTTGGTTTAATGGAGGTATTTATCATGATGATATGGAAATTGCTGTTCCAAGTTTTTGGTTCGCTTCTTGGTACGATGTGTCTATAACTCCAAATTTAGCCTTATTTAATCACGTTAGAAATAATGCTAAAAACAAATCAATCAGCGATAATCAATACTTAGTGATAGCGCCAACTTTACATTGTCGCTATAATCGAGCAACTGAAAATACTATTGTTGGAGAACGCAATGTTGGAGATGCAAGACTTAACTATGAAGAACAAATTTATCTTTGGTTTGACTTTTGGCTAAAAGGAGTACAAAATGATTTTAAAGCGAAAATACCAAGAGTGCAATATTATACAATGGGCAGCAATAAGTGGCAAGCATCAGAAACTTGGCCTCCAAAAAATGCTAAATTAACAAGCTATTATTTAACTAGTGATGGGCAAGCCAATAGTTTTTTTGGAAATGGAAAATTATCAACATCAAAAGCAAATTTTGATAGTCCAGATAGTTTTACTTACGATCCAATGAAACCAGTGCCTTCTTATGGTGGTAATGTATGCTGTACAGGAAATGCAATTAAAGGAGGTGCTTTCGATCAACAACAAATGGAGACGAGAAATGATATTTTGATTTACAGCACCGATATTTTAGAAGAAGGCATAGAGATCTCAGGTTTTATTGAAGCTACACTCTATGTGTCTTCTGATGTGAAAGATACTGATTTCACCATTAAACTCATCGATGTATATCCCGATGGAACAGCATATAATTTGGATGAAACCATACAGCGTGTAAGGTATCGGGAAGGTTATGATAAAGAAGTATTTATGGAGAATGGTAAGGTCTATCAATTAGATTTGACCCCCATGTCAACCAGTAATTATTTTAAAAAAGGACATCGCATACGCATTGAAATATCGAGTAGTAATTTTCCTCGTTTTGCTCGTAATTTGAATACAGGAGGTAATAACTATGATGAAATAGAAAGTGTAATCGCTCATAATAAGATACATCATTCTTCAAATTATACCTCACAGATAAAGCTGCCAATAGTTTACAATTCAAGTGATGGTAAAAAATAACAAAATTATTACAAAAAAAAAGTGCTAAAAATAAAGTAAACACCTATTAATTATTTAACAAATCACTACTGTATTTAGACGTAAATAAGGTCTGATTTTCCATATCTGTTTCTTTTAATTCAGCGTGCTTTAAGCCATTTAATAAAGTCATACTTAGCCTTATAGTAGCAAATCTTGTTGGTATCTGAAATTCATATTTGTTTTGTTGAATTCGATTTACTACATTTAATGTCAAATAATCTAAACAAACAATTATGAAAAAATTTTCAATTATTTTAATTGCAGGTGTTATAGCAGTAGCTTGTTCAAATGGAAAACATGCCGAATTTGAAAAAAACACGGAAGCTGCAAAGGCGTATTTTAAACTACATGAAACCGAAAATGCAGAAGAAATGTTTACTTATCTGCACGATGACTTAACATGGCAAATGCCTGGTTACGGAATGGGAATCGGTGGCATAGAAGAAGTAAAAGCTGCTATTATTGGGTATCAAGAGAGTTTTGATGATATGGTATTCACCGCAGATTATTGGCTGCCTGGTGTAGATACCGAAACCGGTGTTCCCGATGGCAGTACTCGTGTCTATGGGAAATGGACCTCTGTTTTTGCAGAAACTGGACAAGAATTAAGTTTAACTAGCTACCATTCTTTTGAATTTAAAGATGGTAAAATTATAAATGGTGGAGATTGGTTTGACTTGGGAGGCATGATGAATTCTTTGGAACCAGCTCCCGTGGAAGTAATAGAAACAGAAACGCTGGAGTAAAAAAAAATGTTTATAAGATTGAGATTTGAGTTCAAAACTCGATCTCGCTGCTGTAAGAGCAATCAGAAATGATTGCTCTTTTTTTACTTTTAACTTATTGATAGAAGTTACGTAACAAGTACATGAAGAAAAAGAAAATTTCCGTCCTAAGTATAAATAAGTTTAGTGACGATTCTTATCTAAAATTAGATAATGCTATTAAGGGATCATTATTCTAAAAAGTATATAAAGAATTATTAAAATAACAATAAGCCGCCAATATTTTTTAACCATACCATCAGTCCATTTATTTGCTCCCCACATACAACTAAGTTTTATTTTTTATAAAGCAATTTTTTTTCGCATTCTCCAGTATTCGTTAAAGAAAATTGTATTGGTTTATGATTAAAATTAATGATTTAAATGATTTTATGAGTTTTAGGATTGTCCAGAAGGGCACTAAAAGTCATTTCAATATACAATCGGATTAGACAATACGGTTTGTTGTATTCTAAATTAACTTACTAATTCATCAATCACTTTAGCCAATTCAAAATCCTTATCCGTAACACCACCAGCATCATGAGTTGAAAGACTGATATTTAAAGAATTATATACATTGCTCCAATCCGGGTGGTGACTTAATTTTTCTGCTTCAAAAGCGATCCGAGTCATTACCGAAAAGGCATCTTTAAAATCTTTGAATTCTAATGAGGTATGGATTGCATTTTCATGATAGGTCCAATCTTGAAAGTTTTTTATTTTTTCTTTAATGCTTTTTTCTGATAATACGTTCATGATATTTATTTTTATAAATATATTAAAAATATACTCATTAAAATAAAAAAAAGGGCTTGCGACATCATTAAATGTGTGGTATTTTTGATTATATTTTTCAAATAATAGAAACTAAACATAAATACAAACCATAAAATTGATATGTTAGAGCATTATTTTGACTGTCCACATTGTTGGGAGCATCAATTAAAAATGATTGATCCCTCCGTTAATCATCAAAACTTTATTGAGGACTGCACGGTTTGCTGTAATCCCCTTGAATTTGATTTAATAATTGAAGATCAAACATTGCACTCTTTTTCTGTAATACCTATAGGCCAATAAAGAATGCATTTAATAAATAGTTTTTTCATAATAATGTAATTTTAAATTTTATTTAAAATTACATTATTTGTGATTTGGTTCAAGACCGAACTAAGGGGTGCAGTTTGTAAAAAAAGGCTTTGGGACACTCCATTGTGGGGTATCATAACTAAATTTAGTACAGTCTGTAACAGCATCAACATTCCAATTACCTAAGTTTTGATTAAAAGAAGTTGCACCATAAAACATACTATGCACAGTAGTTACTTTACTTAAATCCCAATTTCCAATAGCTTGGTTAAAAGTTTCTGCACCATAAAACAGCAGACTCATGTTAGTCACTTTAGAAGTGACTATTTTAGTAAGGTCTTCTTCATTGGCCAACATTTCTCTTAACATTTCCTCGTTTACGACAGTATAGCTAAGGTTTGCTATTATTCCAGTAGCGCCAATCTTCGCCCATTCCTTTGCTTTAATAGTAATACCATTATCAGCAACATATAAAGGATTGTCTATATCAGCAATGGACGCAGCATCTGATATAACGCTAGTACTATTTGTAAAAGAAACGAGTATAAGAGTGAATATTAAATAGGTGATTTTTTTCATGTGAATTATTTTGATACGTTTGTAAATATAAGAAAACAGTAGTATTAGTATCAATAAAATAAACTTATCAAGTGATAAATTAAATGAAAAAAGGGTTATCTTGATGATAACCCTTTTTTGGTTTAACAGTTATTGTTGAAAACCATACAAATATAAAATCCCCCATTAAATAGTTGTCAAACAAAAGTAATGATAATTTTGTATATATAAAAAAAAATTAAGTTAAACTTCTGAAAAGTTTCACCTTGCTGGAGTAATTGGTTTTTTTAATAAAAGACCTCCTTTTCCCTTCTAGGTGTAACAAAAATTAATACCGTTATAATTTATGATGATAACGAACTCTGTGATTCTTCAATATTATGATGGATATTTCAGTATTCTAATTTTATAAATATAAAAAATATACTTGATTTTGTAAAGATTGGAGTAATTTTGCCAAAGCACCTATATTACTTGATAGCATTGCAAGCCTTTTTAAATAATTATGAATAAATACCTAGATACATTTATTAATGCTTTTAACGGAACATTCGATTGGACTTGGAAATCGATCTTTTTTGAAGTACCATGGTACACCAATTACTTTTGGGGATTAATTACTATTTCTCTTTTTGTATGGGTTTTGGAGATTATTTTTCCATGGAGAAAGGAGCAATCTGTTTTTAGAAAAGATTTTTGGTTAGATGGATTTTATATGTTTTTTAATTTCTTTATTTTTTCAATTGCTATAAGTGGATTTTACAGACTTATACAAGTAGGTTTTTCCGATATCGGTATTACAAGTAAAAGCATTGCATTTATTGACCCCTCTAGTTGGCCTATGTGGTTGCAATTATTAGTTTTCTTTGTCATCTTGGATTTTGTGCAGTGGTTTACTCATACATTACTTCATAAATACTCCTTTCTTTGGAAGTTCCATAAAGTTCATCACAGTGTAAAAGAAATGGGCTTTGCAGCACATTTGCGTTACCATTGGATGGAAAACATATTTTATAAGCCTTTGAAAACATTCGCTGTTATGATTTTATTTGGCTTTGAGCCAGAACAGGCATATATTGTTCATTTTATTGCAATTACTATCGGTCACTTTAACCACGCAAATATTAAAATTACCTGGGGACCCCTAAAATATATTATCAATAACCCGGTAATGCATTTACATCACCATGCTTATGATGTGCCAGAAGGCAGGTATGGCGTGAATTTTGGAATTAGCCTAAGTCTTTGGGATTATATTTTTAAAACTAATTACATACCAGAAGATAGCGGGACTATTGATTTGGGATTTCCTGGTGTCGATAAATTTCCTAAGAGTTTTATAGATCAAAACACCTACGGATTTAGAAAAGGAAACAATTAGTTATTGAGTACCCTAGACAATCCGTTTAATAATTTGATAACGCATTTGTTCAGATTTTTTTTACTTTAAGCCTAAACTTAGTGTTACGTCCTCTAAATTCTTCTTAAAAGATTCCGAATCAATAGAAACATTTAGAGAAGGTATTACCGACTTTAAAATTTCTTTACCACTATCGGAATTGAGTATTTCTGGGAATGCCATTTTAATGACCTCTATCATAGCTACAACCGATGTTGATGCTCCAGGAGATGCACCAAGAAGGCAAGTAATTTTCCCACATTTACTACTTACTATTTCAGTACCAAATTCTAACTTACCTCCTTCTTTTTCATCGCGTTTTATAGTTTGGACTCTTTGGCCCGCAACAATAATTTTCCAATCTTCATTTTTTGCGTTTTTCATAAAAACACGCAACGCATTCATTCTATCATCAAATGTCATCATTACTTGATGTATTAAATATTTAGTAAGGGATAAGTTATGCCAAAAAACACCCCACATCGAGTGTAAATTTTCAATTTTTATAGATTTGAATAAATCTAAATTTGATCCTTTTTTTAAAAATTTAGTGGTAAATCCTGCAAATGGACCAAATAGAAGCTCCCGTTTTCCATTAATATACCTGGTATCCAAATGAGGAACTGACATGGGAGGAGAACCTATCTCTGCCATGCTATAAACTTTGGCAAAATGCTGATTAATAATTTTTTCATTCTTACAAACGAGCCATTCCCCACTAATTGGAAAACCACCATAGCCATCCTTTTCATCAATCTCTACTTTTTCGAGTAAGGTTAAACTTCCTCCTCCTGCTCCAATAAAAACATGCTCAGCCGCTACGAATGTATCTTCGTTGGTAAGTACATCTCTAACTTTTAAAGACCAATTTTCATCACTGGATGGATCAACATCTACTACTTCTTTATTACAAGAGACTTTGGTGTTATAAGTGTTTTCTAATATGTTATATAGCTGCTTCGTGAGACTTCCGAAATTCATTTCCGTTCCCCTATCAATTCTAGAAGCGGCAATAACATCTTTCTTATCTCTTCCTTGTAATATTAAAGGGAACCATTGTTTTATTATTTCAAATTCTTTCGTGAATTGAATTGAATCAAACATAAAGTGTTCTTTCATTGCTTTAAAACGGTTCTCTAAATAAAGAACATTTTTCTTACCCGTTACAAAGCTATGATGGGGGCATTTTGTAATAAATGTGGAAGGATCTTCAATAAGATTTTCATTTACCAAATAGGCCCAAAACTGTTTTGAAATTTCAAATTGTTTACAAATTTCAATAGCTTTATGGATGTCAATAGTTCCATCTTTATCTTCAGGAGTGTAATTTAATTCACAAAGGGCAGAATGCCCAGTCCCAGCATTATTCCATGGTGCAGTACTTTCTTTTGCCACATCCTTCAGTCTTTCTAGAATTAAAATATTCAAATCAGGTTTTAATGTCTTACACAAAAGTGCTAATGTTGCACTCATAATTCCTCCTCCAACACAGACCAAATCATATTCTTGATTCTTCATAATTTCAATATTCTATTTTTAAATTATACCAAACTTAATGGTTATAGTTTTTTAAATTACTAAACTAATAAATAAAAAAATTACATTTACATTTAAATAAAAAAATGACTGAAAAAATAGAAAGTAGTCCAATAAACAAACGATCTCTAATAGCCAGATTTATGGAGAATATATTAGAATGTTACGACTTTAGGGTTTATGACTTTTTTACCACTATAATTGGGCTCAATTTTTTCCTGATGAAGATAAAAAGTTCAATTAATCGCAGCTTTTGGTGTGTTCGCCGCTGGGGTATTTAATGAGGCCAATAGGAGGAATAATATTTGGTCATATTGGAGATAAATATGGCCGAAAGAAAGCCTTAATGATATCTGTCCTTTTAATAGCTATTCCTACTAAATTGATAGGTTTTCTAACTACCTATGAAAATATTGGATGGTATTCGGCAGCTTTATTTACTTGGTTAATTAAAGTTATTGGGGAAATTTTTGGATGCCTGCTTATTACTTAATAGTAAGTTATATCATTGCTATACTAACGGTATTGTTGATGCCAGAGACTTATAAGAAGGAATTGAATTAATTTTTTAATTTAGATTACTTTAAACAATAGTGGTATTAAATAGCATACGTATTTTTTTTCCAATAAAAAGCAGCTACATTAAAGAAAGGAGTGTACCTACTACTTTTACCGAAATAAAATAACCAAATACGGCATCACAAGAACACTCCTCTCCGTCTAAATAAATAAAAAGTAAACCTCATCTCAAAAGGTTCTACTTCGTACTACATAAAGGTACAAATACATTTGGACTTATAACGCTGTAAAAGAATTACTTATGAACAAAAAAAGGAGCAACCAAATTAATGATAGCTCCCCACCAAAATGAATAGGGCTTCCCCACTAAGAAAACAAACATCTAAAGATTCATTCTCTATAATGTAAAGATTCGGCTGTATATGAATATATAAAATTGTAAATAAGATAGTAATTAACAACAAAAAGAGCATAACTAACTAAAGTTACACTCTTTTTCATAACAACAATTCAAATAATCAAACAATATAAGATTCAGCTGACCGATGAACCTTACGATCAACAATATACTTAAGATAAAATGATTGTACTCCCAATAAATTCACAAAAGAATCCCAATGAAATCATAAATATTATGTTACATTTTATTGTTTTTTTTTTAGAAATCAGATATAATCTTCTTGGCGATTATTTTATTTTTTGAGTAATTTAAAAATAATTGATTTTTTGTTATTACTGACCTTTAAAAAATTTATACCATCATTTAGATGTGAAAAATCAATTTCAATTTCTTTTTTATTAAAATAAGTTTCTGCAAAGATTTTATGCCCTATTATGGAATATAATTCAATTTCAATTTCATGCGCATGTGTTTCTAATTCAACGCGAAGAATATCTTCGATAGGATTTGGATATGCTTTAATAAAGTTAGCAGTTGTAAAAGCTGAAACATCAAGAATGACATTAGATATTTTTATTTCGTAGGGAAATAATTGAAACTCTTGATCGATCTCTTCAAAATAGGAGGGCATAGATCCTATAATATAATAAATTTCAGTATCAGAACTACTTACATCTATAGTTGTAGCACCATTAGTGTCATCTGTCATTAATAAATCATAAAACATATGGCTCCCATCTGTATTTTTAACTAAAATTTTTCCTTGAAAATATGAAGAGCTTCCAAAGCTACCATTACTATCTCCATTAAGCTCAAAAGTATAAGAAGTGGTATTGGTATTTTCAAGTTTGAAAGTATTATATGACCAGGCGTTTGTAATATCTTCAAATGCAGGCTGGAACCAACCGCTGGTGCC
>Ga0208814_1001217_pt1 | contig 12477 bp, 12 predicted proteins | sample MalvirAntarct_55_FD_184253 | JGI IMG/M metagenome (GOLD analysis project Ga0208814, IMG submission 184253) | Marine viral communities from the Global Malaspina Expedition - Malaspina viral metaG Antarct_55 (SPAdes) (version 2) | ecosystem: Environmental > Aquatic > Marine > Oceanic | place...
AGTCATCATGAAATATCTTTTACAGTAGAACAAGAATGGATAGGTTTACTAAAAACTTTAGTAACCACAGTCTACGTAGCCTATTTTGGATCGCGTGGAGTTGAAAAATATAAAACAATAAGTAACAAATAAAAAATATAAAATGGGACAATTTCCAACAAACGACGGTATCATAGGGATGGCTATGCCTTTAACAGGTTTAGTAGGTGCTCCAAATGCATTGCCTGCTTGGGTTTTTCAAAATCAAACAGGAACACTGGGTAACAATTTAAACGGATCTGTATTATACGTTGGTGTAACGGGTAATATATCAGTTATATTAGGAGGAACTAGTTTAAACTCTGTAAGTGCTATTGGTACTCCAACAAATGGTGGTACAAATTATACCACTGTAGCAGATGCTTCTACAACTTGCTCTAATAATATGGCTCAAGGTTTAACTGTAGCTATAACTCAAACAGGTGGCGTAATACAATCACTAGTAATAGTTGCCGCTGGATCAGGTTATAATCCAGGAGATATAATAACGGTAACTGAAGCGGGTAGAGCTGCTGGTTCTGTAGATGCTAAGGCGGTTATTACAGCTGTAAATGATGGTGTACCAGTTTCTGCTCAAGCAATAGAATTTAAAGCAGTTCAAGCAGGATCAATATTACCAGTAGCTGTAGATTACGTTACATCGTTAACAACAGTGGAAGCAGGTGATATAATAGTAGGTAGATAAATAAATAATAACAATTAAATTAAATCAAGATGAAAAAAACAGAAGACAAGATTAAAGCAATGATTACTGAAGAACAGTTAAAAACTGTTAGCGAACAACAAAATGAATTAAGCAACGCTCTTAGAAACATAGGGGTATTGGAAGTTCAAAAGTTAGGTTTTCATAAATTAGTAGAAGATGTATCAAAAAAAATAGATGTTACTAAGAAAGAACTAGAAGAGGAATATGGTCAAGTAAACATTGATCTTACAGATGGTTCTTATGTAGAAATAGAAAAAGAAGATGCAAAATAATATTAGAAAGATTAGCATTGGATCTGACTATAAGAACGAAGCTATGCATTATGCTGTTGGACAGCAGGTGTACGGTGGACATGAGATTTCTCATATTCTTTTAGATAGTTCTGATAACTCTTATAATATACACATAAAGAAAAACAACGAGGTATTGCCATGGAAAAAATTCAATTCTAACATGGCTATATCTGTTGAGTATGACTTAGAATATTAATGAAAAGTTTATATGACTTTATAGTAGAACCGCTAGGTGACGCTTATAACAACGAGATAAATGTTGACAATAAAAAACTTGTTCTTAATACAAAAATAGAAAGTTTTAAATTTGTAAACAGGCAAGCTTTAGTTAAACAAATTCCATTAGCTTATAGTACTGAAATAAAAATTGGTGACACTATAATATTGCATCAAAATGTTTTTAGAGTTTTTTATGATATGAAAGGAAAGAAAAAACAAAGTAGATCTTTTTTTAAAGATAATTTATACTTTTGTTCTTTGGACCAAGTGTATTTATATAAAAATAAAAATGGTTGGAATTCTTTTAACGATAGATGTTTTATACAACCTATAAAAAATACAGACAGTCTAAGCGCTGATAAAGAGAAAAGTCTTATTGGTATATTAAAATACGGAAACAACAGCTTAAAACGTAAAGAAATCAACCCTGGCGACCTAGTAGGCTATACGCCCAATGGTGAGTGGGAATTTATTGTAGACGGACAGCGTCTTTATTGTATGAAATCAAATGATATTGTTATAAAACATGAATCTAAAGGAAACGAAATTAAGCATAATCCAAGCTGGGCACATAGCAGTTGAAGAACTTATCAAGGTTGCTAAAGAAGCTATAATAGATACAGCAGAAGATATATCAGCTGACAGACTTAAAAACGCTGCTGCTACAAAAAAACTAGCTATATTTGATGCTTTTGAAATACTTAGTCGTATTGAAGAAGAAAAAAATATATTAGAAGAAAAACCTAAGGAAGTTAAAAAAGAAACTACATTTCGTGGTTTTGCAGAAGGAAGGTCTAAGTAATGTACGAGCAAACTTTATATAAAGTATTAAAAAACCATATAAAACCTAAAGTTCTTAACAGAATGAATAGGTATAAAAAATGGGAATACGGATACAACGAAGATCACGATATTATTATTATATCTAAAACAGGGCAAATAGGTGATATTTATGAAATACAAAACCTAAAAATAGCTTTACCTGCAGAAAACGATGTACATAAGTTTAAAGACAATAGATGGAGTAAATTTGAATACTCTAAAGTATTGCAAAAAATTAAAACAGTTTTTGATTGGAGAGAATATCCAGACGAATTTAAAGAAAAACACTATGACTATATTGACAATGAGTTTAAACGTCGTGAAGAAGGTTTTTGGTACATCAACAAAGATGTTACTACTTATCTTACTGGCACTCATTATATGTACTTGCAGTGGTCCAAGATTGATGTTGGGCAACCAGACTTTCGAGAATCGAATAGATTATTCTTTATATTCTGGGAAGCATGCCGTGCCGATCATAGGAGTTATGGTATGTCCTATCTCAAGAATAGACGTTCAGGTTTTTCGTTTATGGCATCCGGAGAATGCGTTAACATGGCGACCATTTCAACCGACGCACGTTTTGGGATTTTGTCCAAATCTGGCGCCGATGCTAAGAAGATGTTCACTGATAAGGTCGTTCCAATATCCGTTAATTATCCCTTCTTTTTCAAGCCAATACAGGACGGAATGGACCGTCCAAAGACCGAGTTGGCCTACAGGGTACCGGCCAGCAAGTTTACCAGAAGAAGTATTACATCTACCGACAAAGCCGAGGATCTCGCCGGGCTTGATACGACCATCGATTGGAAAAACACCGGTGATAACGCCTATGATGGTGAAAAACTCAAACTCCTCGTCCACGATGAAAGTGGTAAATGGGAAAGACCAAACAACATATTAAACAATTGGAGAGTTACAAAAACCACACTTAGATTAGGTTCAAGAATTATAGGAAAGTGTATGATGGGATCAACATCAAATGCTTTAGACAAAGGTGGTAGAAATTTTAAAAAATTATATGATGATTCAGACGTTACAAAAAGAAACGCCAATGGACAGACTCGCTCAGGACTCTATTCTTTGTTCATTCCTATGGAATGGAACTACGAAGGATACATTGATTCTTATGGATTTCCTGTCTTCGAAACTCCAAAAATAAAAACATATGGACCACATGGTGTTCAAATAAAGATTGGAGTATTAGAATATTGGCAAAATGAAGTTGAAGGATTAAAGCAAGATCAAGATGGATTAAATGAATTTTATAGACAATTCCCTAGAACAACTAAACATGCTTTTAGAGATGAGTCTAAAATGTCTTTATTTAATTTAACAAGAATATATGAACAAATAGATTACAATGAAGACGTTAATAATAACGTGTTGGTAACTACTGGTTCTTTTAGTTGGCACAATGGAATTAAAGATTCTACAGTTTTATTTTTACCTAACAACAATGGTAGGTTTAAAGTTTCATGGGTTCCGCCAATAGAATTACAAAATAAAGTAATAATAAAAAATGGCATGAAACATCCAGGCAATGAACACTGTGGTTGTTTTGGTTGTGATAGTTATGACATATCTGGTACTGTTGATAAAAGAGGTTCAAATGGATCTTTACATGGATTAACAAAGTTTTCAATGGAAGACGTACCACCTAGTATGTTTTTTCTAGAGTATATAGCTAGACCACAAACTGCTGAAATATTTTTTGAAGATGTTCTTATGGCCTGTATATTTTACGGTATGCCAATATTAGCAGAAAATAATAAACCTAGATTACTCTATCATTTTAAACGTAGAGGTTATAGAGGTTTTGCAATGAATAGACCAGATAAGATTTGGAATAAACTTTCTGTAACAGAAAAAGAAATAGGTGGAATACCTAATTCAAGTGAAGATATAAAACAAGCTCACGCAGCGGCAATAGAATCTTACATTGAAACTAACGTTGGAAGATTAGATGATGGATTTGGAGATGTTTATTTTCAAAGAACATTAGAAGACTGGGCTCAGTTTGATATAAATAACAGAACTAAACACGATGCCTCTATAAGCTCAGGTTTAGCAATAATGGGTTGTAACAAACACAGATACACACCTATATTTAAAGCACCATTAGCACAAAGGCCATTAGGGTTTAAGAAGTATAATAATGAAGGAATTAGTTCAAAAATAATATAATAAATGATTTACAATAATTACGTTGGTTCATTTCCTAGTCAAGTAGTATCTGATGAAGAAAAGCAAAGTTATGACTATGGTTACGCTGTGGGTAGAGCTGTAGAGGGTGAATGGTTTTCTGGAGACAGAGGAGGCATGGGAAATAGATATCAAAATAGTTGGTTAAATTTCCATAGACTAAGACTGTATGCTAGAGGAGAACAACCTGTACAAAAATATAAAGATGAATTATCTATTAATGGTGATTTGTCTTATCTTAATTTAGACTGGAAACCAGTTCCTATTATACCTAAATTTGTAGACATAATAGTAAACGGTATGTCACAAAAAATATTTGACATAAAAGCTTATGCTCAAGATCCTGAGTCTTTAAAGCAAAGAACTAATTACGCTGACGCTATAATGCGTGACATGTATGCTAAAGAAATAATAGAAGCAACTAATCAAGCTACTGGAATGAATTTCTTTAACACTAATGATCCTAACAACATACCTGAATCTCAGGATGAGTTAGATTTACACATGCAACTTACTTACAAACAGTCTATAGAAATAGCAGAAGAAGAAGCTATAGAAAATGTATTAGCTTGTAATAAATATGAATTAACTAAAAGAAGATTAATACAAGATTTAGCCATTATAGGTATAAGTGCAGTAAAAACAGATTTTAATTTAGCAAATGGAGTTACGGTTAATTACGTAGATCCTGCTAACTTAGTTTATTCTTACACAGAAGATCCAAATTTTGATGACATATATTATGCTGGCGAAGTTAAGTCTATTAGTTTAGTAGAACTTAAAAAACAATTCCCAGGATTAACTGATTCTGAATTAAAAGAAATAGAAAAGTATCCTGGCGATGCTAATTATACTAGAAACTTTTACGCTCAACAAGATTCTTATAATCAAGTTCAAGTTTTATACTTTGAATATAAGACTTATAGTAATCAAGTTTTTAAAATAAAACAAACCGAACAAGGTTTAGAAAAAGCTTTAGAAAAACCAGACAGTTTTAATCCACCTGCAAATGACAATTTTGAAAGAGTTGGAAGAAGTATTGAGGTTTTATATACTGGCGCTAAAATATTAGGCCATGAAATGATGTTAGAATGGAAGTTGTCTGAAAACATGACAAGACCTAATTCTAATGTAACTAAAGTTAACATGAATTACTCTATATGTGCTCCTAGAATGTACAAGGGCAACATAGAATCAACAGTTAGTAGAATAACTGGTTTTGCTGATATGATTCAATTAACACATCTTAAACTACAACAAGTTTTAGCTAGAATGGTGCCGGATGGAGTTTTTGTAGATGTAGATGGTTTAGCAGAAGTAGACTTAGGTAATGGAACTAATTATAATGCACAAGAAGCATTGAATATGTATTTCCAAACAGGTAGTATTGTTGGTAGATCAATGACACAAGAAGGTGATTTAAATAGAGGTAAAGTACCTATACAAGAATTACAAACTTCAGCAGGTAGTGCTAAAATACAAAGTTTAATACAAACTTATCAATATTATTTACAAATGATAAGAGATGTAACAGGACTTAACGAGGCAACAGATGCTAGCACACCAGATCAACATGCTTTAGTAGGTTTACAGAAAATGGCAGCAGCAAACTCAAACACTGCGCTAAGACACATTATGCAAGCTGGTTTATATTTAACTTTAAGAAGTTGTGAAAATATAGCATTAAGAATAGCTGATGCTTTAGATTATCCTTTAACAAGAGCGGCTTTAATAAGTTCTATATCTTCTTATAATACTGGTACTTTAGAAGAGCTACAAGAAAGAAACTTACAAGACTTTGGTATATTTTTAGAATTAGAGCCAGACGAAGAACAAAAAGCTCAATTAGAGCAAAACATTCAAATAGCTTTACAATCTGGCGGAATAGATTTACCAGACGCAATAGATATACGTCAAGTAAAAAACATAAAACTAGCTAACGCTTTATTAAAACAAAGTCGTAAAAGAAAAGCTGCTGAAGATCAAGCTAAAAATTTAGCAAACATACAAGCACAAGCACAATCTAACGCTCAAGCAGCAGAACAAGCTACAATGGCTGAAATGCAAAAGCAACAAGCATTAGCTCAAACAACTATTCAAATTGAAGAAGCAAAATTACAGTTTGAAACTAAGAAAATGCTTCAAGAAGCTGAGATTAAAAAAGAGTTAATGGCTGAAGAGTTTAGTTACAACATGCAACTTGCTCAAATAAAAGCTCAATCTGAAACAAAAAAAGAATCAGAAATAGAGAACAGAAAAGATTCAAGAGTAAAATTACAAGGTACTCAAGAGTCTGAACTTATTAATCAAAGACAAAACAATACATTACCTCAAAGTTTTGAATCCGCTGGATTTGATGGTTTAGGAGGTTTTGGACTAGAACAATTTACACCTAGATAAATTTTTTATTAATTATTTAATTATATTATATTATGTCAACAAAAACAAATGAACCTGTTAAACAGGAAGGAGACTTTAAAATGAAAACTAAAGTTCCAAAAAAATTAAGCGTTCCTGAGTCTACAGTAAAAATAGATTTAGCCGCTATGAAATCAAAAGAAGAACCAGTCAAAATTGACTTAACTCAAAAAGATCAAAAAGATGCCATTCAAAAGCAAGAAACAGAGGAAAGCGTGTTACGCGAAGAACGACCCAAGGTGGAACTGCAAGCAGTGGGACAAGGAAACAAAGAACCCGTTGAGAATGTTATTAAAGAAATACAAAACGACAGCGTAGACAAAGAAGTAAAACAAACTACTAAAGAGTTTAAAGAGTCAAAAAGAGATGAGCAGGTTATTGGAAAACCTTTACCTGAGAATATTGAGAAACTTGTTTCTTTTATGGAAACAACAGGCGGTACTGTAGAAGACTATGTTAGACTAAACGCTGATTATTCAACAATAGACAATGAATCTCTACTTAGAGAATATTATAAAAATACACGTCCACATTTAGAATATGACGAAGTTAATTTTTTATTAGAAGATAACTTTAAATACGATGAAGACGTTGCTGATGAGCGAGAAATAAAAAAGAAAAAACTCGCTTACAAAGAAGAAGTTGGAAAAGCTAAAAACTTTTTAAATGATCTTAAGGATAAATATTACGATGAAATCAAGTTGAAATCTAACGTAACCGAAGATCAAAAAAAAGCTATGGATTTTTTCGATAGATACAAGGAAGATCAAAGCATGATATCCACACAAAGAGAAGAGTTTAAACGTGTAACTGAAAAAACTTTTAATGATGATTTCGAAGGTTTCGATTTTAATTTAGGAGAAAAAAAGTTCAGATACGGTGTTAAAAACCCTAATGAAATTGTGGAAAATCAATTAGACATTACAAAATTCGTTAAGACGTTCTTAAATGAAGACGGTGTTCTAGATGATCCAAAAGGATATCACAAAGCTATGTATGCTGCAAGAAACGCTGATACTATAGCACAACATTTTTATGAGCAAGGCAAAGCTGATGCTGTTAAAGATGTAGTTGCTAAATCAAAAAACATAACCACTGAGGCTCGTCAAGAGGGAACTGGAAATGTTTTTGTTAATGGATTAAAAGTTAAAGCAGTAAGCGGTGTTGATTCTTCTAAGTTAAAGATAAAAACAAGAAAATTTTAAAAAAAACAATTAAACAATTATGGCTTTACAACCGCAATTTGGGACAATAATCCCATCGCAATCGCAAGAGTTACTTAACAGTAATTATTTGCAGTGGACGAATAACGCAGGTGCAAACTTTGCTGATTTCGCTCAACAATACTTACCTGAAGTATACGAACAAGAAGTAGAACGTTATGGAAACAGAACGTTATCTGGATTCTTACGTATGGTAGGGGCAGAAATGCCTATGACTTCTGATCAAGTAATTTGGTCTGAACAAAATAGATTACACATATCTTACGACGGATGTGCAATTGGAAACGGAGCTGGTGCAAACACAGTTACAATTCCACTTGCTGCTGGAACAGTTAGAAATGTAGTTTCACCTAAATCAACTATAGTTATACTTGATGCTAACGGACAAGAAAGAAAATGTTTCGTAACAGCAAGTAATACGGCTACTGGAGTATTAAACGTTTTACCTTACACTGCTGCTGATTTACAAGGCATGGCTGCTATAGGTAAAATATTTGTTTATGGTTCTGACGTTGCAAAAGGTCAATCTGTAACAAACGCGCCTGATGCATTAGGAGCTGTAGGAACTGATCAATATATTAGTGTTGATCCTGCTTTCACGCAATTTAACAATGCACCAATAATCCTTAGAAGCAAATATGTTGTCTCTGGTTCTGACACTGCTCAGATTGGTTGGGTTGAAGTTGCTACTGAAGATGGAACATCTGGATACTTATGGTATTTAAAAGCTGAATCTGAAACTAGATTACGTTTCGAAGATTACTTAGAAATGTCAATGGTTGAAGGTGAGCTTTCTGGAGCTGGATCTGCTGCTGCTGGATCTGCTTTAGTTGGTGGAGGTACGCAAGGTTTATTTGCTGCTATTCAAGCTAGAGGTAATGTAAACACTGGGTTTACTGCTGCTGCTGGACTTGATTCATTTGATGCAATTCTTAAAAATTTAGATACTCAAGGAGCTATTGAAGAAAACATGTTATTCTTACAGAGACAAACATCTCTTGATTTTGACGATATGTTAGCTTCTATCTCAGGCGGATTCGCTGGAGGTACTGCTTTTGGTTTATTCGAAAATTCTGAAGAAATGGCTTTAAACTTAGGTTTTTCTGGTTTCAGAAGAGGTTCTTATGACTTCTACAAAACTGACTGGAAATACTTAAATGATGCTTCTACTCGTGGTGGTATCGTTGGTGCAAGTTCTATTGAAGGTGTTTTAATACCTGCTGGAACTTCTACAGTTTATGATCAAATTTTAGGAACTAACATTAGACGCCCTTTCTTACACGTAAGATATAGAGCTTCACAAGCTGATGATAGAAGAATGAAATCTTGGTTAACAGGATCAGTTGGTGGTGCATTTACTTCAACTCTTGATGCAATGGAAGTTAACTTCCTGTCAGAAAGATGTTTAGTAACTCAAGCTGCTAACAACTTTGTATTATTCAAAGGACTATAATAAGTCAACTTTAATAACTATCCCTGTCTAACGGCAGGGGTAATTATTATTTTTTTAAACTATTAAATCATATTATATTATGGCAAAAAATGCTAAAACAAACCCAGACAAATGGGAAAGAAAAGATAGAAGATATTATCTATTAAATAATTTAACTCCACTTACATTAACTATACCATCAAAGCATACTAGAAAACATGCTTTATTGTATTACGATGAAGAAATAGGAGAACAAAGAGAAATAAGATATGCAACTAATCAAGACTCATGTTTTGTAGATACGCAAAAAGGTGAGGTTACATTAGGTCATATTGTGTTTGATGATGGGCATTTAGTTGTTCCTAAAGAAAAACAAAACCTACAAAAACTCTTATCATTATATCATCCTTCACTAAGTAAAACATATAGTGAATTTGATCCAGTTGAAAAAGCTAATGATGAATTAGATCTTTTAGAACTACAGGTTGACGCTTTAAATCACGCTAGAGATATAGATATTGATTTAGCTGAAGCAATACTAAGAACTGAAATTGGTTCTGAAGTAACATCTATGGGTTCTAAAGAAATAAAAAGAGATTTATTAATATTTGCAAGATCTAATCCTCAGTTATTTATTGAGTTAGCATCAGACCCAAATGTTCAATTAAGAAACTTTGCAATAAAAGCTACTGAAGCTAATATAATAATACTAGCGCAGGATCAAAGATCTTTTAGATGGTCTACAAACGATAAGAAATTAATGAATGTACCGTTTGATGAAAATCCTTATTCAGCAATGGCTGCTTTCTTTAAAACAGATGAAGGTGTAGAAATATTTAAATCTATCGAGAAAAAGTTTAAATAACATGTAATACTAATATAGGGCTCGTTCACTCGGGCCCATTATTATAATAAAAAAAACAAAATGGCGATAAACGTAGATAAGGTTTACAAGACAGTCTTATTAATAACAAATAAAGAACAAAGAGGTTATTTAACTCCAGACGAGTTTAATAAAATAGCCACTCAAGTACAATTAGAGATATTTGAAACTTACTTTGAAACGTTAAATCAACAAATGCGTGTACCACAGAACGAAAGTGAATATGGCGACAGGTATAAAACAGTACAAGAAAAATTAGAAATATTCAGAGAATATGGCCCAGCTACATATGTTAACGTAGCTACGGGTGATGATTATTTCACAACTCCAACATCTTCAGGAGTTGCAAGCGGAACACAACAATTCAGTAGTGCAGCTTTAATAACCGCTTATCCTCTTACAACAATATCACAGTCAGATGTAGAACAAAGCTCAGTAGTTGTTACAATTAACAATATAGCTTATACTAACTTTAATATAACAGGCGGAATATTTAATCTAACAGCTGGAGCAATAGCTGCTGGAGCCGCTAATAATATTCAAATCATTTTATATCCACAGAACTTTTATAAATTAGGAACTGTTTTATATAAAGATGACAAAGAAATACAATCTGTTCAAAGAAATGAATTAGCTCAAATGAACATGTCTACTATAACTAAACCATCAGAGTTTTTTCCGGTGTATTTATACGAAGATTATAAGCTAATTATTTTTCCACAAACAATTAAATTAAACGTAAACGTAACGTATCTTAGAACACCTAATAATATTAAGTGGAATTTTATTTCTAGCACAGGATATTATGTTTATAACCCAACAACATCTGTTGATTTTGATTTAGATATATCTGAAACAACAACTGTTATATTAGAAATATTAAAATACGCTGGTATAACTATAAAAGATCCTATGATAATACAAGCCGCTTCTCAAGAATTAGCTGCTAATGAAATAAACGCAAGAAATTAATAAACTATGGCTAGTATAATATCACCACCAAACAATGGACTAATAAGTGAAACAGGGCAACAATATTATTCTGGATCACAAACTTTTAGAGGAGATGGAGCTCAAACTAAGTTTATAACAACTTTTGATACTAATCTATATTTAGGTGATTGGAATTCTCAATTACCAAATTACGCTTTAAATAACTTTAAAATATATACTAGTCTTACTGGTATACCTGGATCATGGTCTGAATATTTAACAGACTTTACGGTAACAGATAATGTTATTGATTTTGTAAATACAGGAGCACCAGCTGCTAATTTGTTTATTGCTGTTCAGTTAACTATACTTACTGGTGGTAAATATGGAAATACTCAAGCTGAAAAAGCTTTTGGCCAAGCAGTAGAAGACAACTATGGTGGTTATCAATATGTTAAACTAAACGATATTGTTGCTAATTTCATGGTAGGTTATGTTGGTAAAGACAAATTAATACCTACGGTAAAAAGAACTGATGTAATATTTTTTGCAAAAAGAACTTTACAAGAATTTAGTTACGATACTTTAAAAAGTATAAAATCTTCTGAATTAAATATACCACCTAGTTTAACACTACCATTACCACAAGATTACGTAAATTACGTTAGAACTTCTTGGATAGATGCGTCAGGTGTTCAGCATATAATATATCCTACAAACAACTTAACCACAAGTCCTTACAATACACAACTTCAGGACGCTAGTGGTATACCCACTCAAGATAATTTTGGCAATGACACTGAAGGTACATCTATAACTCAAGATAGATGGCATGGTGCTAATGATACTTTAATAAATGGTAGATTTGACAATCTTGATTTAAACAACGGTATGAATCCTTATGACTTTGGTTATGGCGTATTAAATGGTTACGGTCAAAGATATGGATTAGATCCATCTTTATCACAATCAAATGGTTGGTTTAATCTTAATGAAAGAGAAAACAAGTTATCTTTTTCAGGAAACTTAGCTGGTAGATTAATTGTTTTTGAATATATATCAGATGGACTTGCTTATGACTTAGATAGTAGAGTGCCTAAAATGGCAGAAGAAGCAATGTACGCTAACATACTTTATCATATTATAGCAGGTAGAATAAATCAACCTGAGTATGTTGTTCAAAGATTAAAAAAAGAAAAAGCAGCTAAACTAAGAAACGCTAAAATTAGATTATCTAATATTAAGATTAGTGAAATATCTCAAGTTATGCGCAACAAGTCTAAATGGATTAAATAATAAACATG
>Ga0208814_1001218_pt1 | contig 12476 bp, 15 predicted proteins | sample MalvirAntarct_55_FD_184253 | JGI IMG/M metagenome (GOLD analysis project Ga0208814, IMG submission 184253) | Marine viral communities from the Global Malaspina Expedition - Malaspina viral metaG Antarct_55 (SPAdes) (version 2) | ecosystem: Environmental > Aquatic > Marine > Oceanic | place...
TGGTGGCGGCGAAGGCGGTGCTGGTGGGCCAGACTTTAGTATGCCTCCAGGGTCTATATTCAACCCGATCCCTGGACAAGGCCCGATACAAGGCCCACAACCAGACCCAAATCCACAACCACAACCACAACCACAACCAGGGACAGGGACTGATTTAGAAAATCCAATTGGTGAACAACCAATAATAGACGAAGGAGATGACAGCGTGGACAAAGATTTACTTGATCGAATTTTAGCGATATTCGGAGGTGGTAACGGCGAAGGTGGGGGCATATTTGCGGAAGGAGGCACAGCCGCAAATATAGTAGACATTATCACTAAAATTGCGAATGAAACAAACGTATCTAGTGATAACGATAATACCAATCAAAATGATAACCAGAACCAGAACGATAACCAGAATCAGAACGATAACCAGAATCAGAATACAGTAGATACCAACATCGACAACACTTCCCAAGGCGGCGCTGGCGGATCGTCATCGTCAAATAGCAACTCCCAGGGCGGCGCTGGCGGAACCGGGGGAGCGGTTAACAGCACAACAGATGTTAATAACGACATCGACAACACATCTGCTGGTGGCGCTGGCGGAGCTGGCGGCCAAGGTGGCGTGGGCCAAGGCGGAACGTCAAATAGTACGTCCCAAGGCGGAAATGCCCAAGGTGGTGCTGGTGGCAATGCCCAGGGTGGCAATGCTCAAGGTGGCGTGGGTCAAGGTGGCGTAGGTCAGGGCGGAAGCAGCAGCTCCGAAGGCGGAACAGGTGGCGATTCCTCAAATACGCTAACAGACTTGCTGAGTAACGTGGGCAACACTGTTTTAAACACGGGCGTGTCTAATTACGTTGCGGATCAGCAATCTAAAGCCAACAAAGATGCGATTGCATATTCGCAAGGAATTTATGATAGCCAGGTTAACCGCCTAGAACCGTTTAGAAAAGTCGGCATCGACGCTATACCAGGCGCCACGGAAGCACTGAATAACAAGCCAGAAGTGTTAGACCTATTTGACGGTCAGCAAACGATTAACCCAAATACAGATGTCCAAGGGCCAACAGCGGGTCAGGTTGATGTAAATAAAATTGATGTGTTCGATAGAAATTCGGACGCGCTGAGATTTCTACAAGATGAGCAAATGCAAGCCGTGAATAATGGATTTGCATCGTCTGGAAAGCTCAATTCTGGTGGTCGCTACAAAGCTTTGCAAGATCGAGCTGCTAATGTTGCTTCGACGTATGCAGGTCAAATGCAGGGTATAAACACCGCTCAAGATCGAGCAAACCTCTTATCAGATTCACAACGATTCGGGCAAGATGCAACGTCGAGCGGCTTTGATTTTAATCAAGCTCAAGGCAACATAGCCAATAATTTTGGCCTAAATAACCAACTGTTTAACAACAATATGGCTGCAAACAATTTTTATCAGAATGCTAATAGCCAAGATTTCAACCAATTTTTGAACATGCTTCAGCTAGGTGGAAACGCGGCTGCGGGTCAAGGTCAAGGAATGACTAAAACTCAAGGCATCGGGGCGACTCTAACAGAAGATTTGGGCAATATTAAAACATCAGAAGCAAACAGTTATCTTAAAGGCATCAAAGGATTATTCTCATGAGCAGTGAATTATCACAAATGATATTGGCGAATGGCTTTGACCTTAAACAAAACATTAAAGATCAGCGTAACGCCAATTCTAATGAACAGCTTGCACAGGTTCTCAAGCAAAGTCAGATCAATCAGCGTGACGCGCAGGCAGACTACTACAACAAGCAGGCGCGTGGGCAAAGCCTTCAGAATACGAAACTTGCGACAGACATGTCGCGAGGGCCACAGAATACGTTTCAACAAGTGAAAGGCAACGATAACAACTTGTATAACGTTGAGTATAATTCGCAAGGTAATGTGGTGAACTCTACGCTTATGCAGGGTATGGGTAATGCGCCAGCAAAGACCTTAAAAATACCGCCCTCTCTCTTTAGTTACTTAACGCCAGAGCAGCAGGGCAATCCATCGCTTGTTACTCCCGCTAATCTGGTTGTTGCTGCAAGGGCGAGAAATGAAAAAGATAATAGACCCGACCCGTTGGAACAAATGAATAAAAGGCAAGAGCAGCAACAGATTGATATAAACGATGCAAAAATTAAAGAGCTTGAAGTCAAAAGCGAAAAGGGTCGGCAGTTGGGCGAGAAGGCGAAGTCTTTAGCTTCTGAACTGCTTAATCATCCTGGTTTGGATAGTAGTGTGGGAACAGTGCAAGGGAGCTTTATGGGTCAAGCCATGACTGTCGATGGGGATTCGCAAAATTTCATAAACCGGCATAATCAACTGAAATCCATTCTAACGGCTGAAAACCTCGACATGATGACAGGCGTACTCAGTGAAACAGATATTAGGATTTTGTCTGATATTGCTGGCGGTGGATTACAGCTCAAAGGTAGCGAAGATGCGTATAGGAATGAGCTTGTTTCTATGGGTGGACTAAAAGACACCGATCTGCCTGATGGTATGACGGATAATGGTGACGGAACATTTACCCTGCCAGACGGCAGGATTGTGAGGAAAGAATAGTGAGTGAGATTCCTAAAGGCTTCAAGGTTGTTGGGGGTGATGTTCCTAAAGGCTTCAAGGTTGTATCGAGGGCAAGCAACGATGTTAACCCTGTCGCTGGCGCAGTGAGAGCGGGACTCCAAGGGCTGACGTTCGGGTTATCGGATGAGGCGGGCAGTGCCATCGCTGCTTTAGCTGGCTCGATCAAAACGGGCGAGAAATACTCAGATGTTTATTCCAAAATGCATAAACAGTTAGGCGACAAGAGAGAGAAATTCTCTAATGATAACCCTATTTTATCCACTGGCGCAGAGATTGCAGGCGGTATGCTGACGGGCGGTGTCGGAGGAGCTAAAGTGTTGGGCGGTAAAGCTTTTCAGCAAGCCTCCAATCTCGGAAAGGTCGGCAGAATAGGAGGTGTTGGAGCGGTAGAAGGTGGCATCTACGGTGCTGGAACTGCTGATCAAGACGCTAGGTTGTCAGGCGGGGCTCAAGGGGCGCTTATTGGCGGCCTTTCTGGCCCAGTTGGCGCGGGTGTTTTGAATGCTGGCGGCAAGGTTATTGGTGGAGCGACGAATTACATAACGGATAAACTGGCGAAAACACCCAATTCTCAGGCGGTGCAAGCCCTCAGAGATACGGCAGCAGCGGTTGGCATGTCAGCAGATGATGCGGTAATAAAAATGAAGTCACTGGGCAGTGAGGGCGTAATTGCAGACCTCAATGATGGGTTCAGGGCCGTGGCGAGAGCCGGTATGAATAGAATGGGAACGATGACGGAGAAAGGTCGCAACGTTGTCAATGCTCGCCAAAAAAGTCAGCAGCAACGATTAATGACGGCGATTCGCTCCACAGGTGGCGATGATGGCAATTATGCCGGCACAGTCGCTAAAGTGACATCTGACCGCGCCAAGAAAGCCGCGCCAATGTATGACGAAGCTTACACCAAGGGAATGCAAGAAACGCCAGATGTAACAAAATTGCTGTCTAATCCTTTGCTAAGACAGGCGAAAAATAAAGCAACAAAATATGCGGAGTCAGAAGGAACGCAAGGCAACTTGTTAAAGCTGATTCATCATACCAAGGAGGCGCTAGACGACGAGATTGGTGCGGCGATGAATCAGGTTGTCAAGCAAGATAAGGGTGCTACCCACGCGAGACGTTTGCTAAAAGTTAAAGAACGTCTGCTCAGTGTCATTGAGGCGCAGAATCCAGAATACATTGCTGCTAAAAACGTTTATGCGGGAGAAAGCAGGTTACTTGATGCGTTAAAAACCGGAAGAGACATATTAAAGAAAGACCCTGAAGACATTGAGTTGTACTTGCGCGATATTGGTGAGAGCGAGTCAGAGTTGTTTCGATTGGGCGGTGTAAAGGCTATTAGCAAGCTACTTGATAAGAGTGTTGGTGAGAATCGGGACGCTACCAAGCGACTCCTCAATACCAGTGATATGCGGCAGCGCCTCGCCCTTGTGATGGGAGATGATGCCACTGAGTTTCTGCGGAGGGCGGGTGTTGAAGAAAAGTTTACGCAGACTCGGAACATGTTGACGGGGAATAGCAGTACCGCGCTTCAACAAGAAATGGGCCAAGTCCTGGATAATAGTGTTGATGCTGGGCTGGTTAAGTCTATCGCCAGCGGTAACCCCGCGTCTGTCGTCTCTGTCGTCATTGATACGCTTTCTAAGGGTCAAGTCTCTCCCGAAGTCATTGACGAACTCGGTAGCTTGATGTTCAAGAACGGGATGAGTGAGCAGGAAATTAGAGGCATCTTTAACGCCCCTAAGATCAGACAAGTCTTTGGCGAGTCTTACGATCAAATTGTGGCTCCGTATGTCAGGGCGGGCATCAGCCCAGCAATTTCAGCGGCAAATTCGAGCAGCCAATAACGTACTCTTCTAACGTGCTAAAAACTGTAACAATATTTACTAAAACCTGAAAGTTGCCGTGGAATATACAGTACCCAAATCAGTGCTTTTTCACTGAAAGTATTCCACGAAATCGCCTCAAAGCCTTGGTACGCCTACATAGAGCTTCGCATTGTGATTCCGGTGGTCGCGGGTTCAAGCCCCGTCGCTCACCCCACGTTATTAAAGGGCTGTAGGTGATTTGAAGATTCTTAAAACAGCCTGCGTGGAATAAATTCTGGAATATCTGGAATATACAGTAGTTTTAATGGCTCGGTGACTCCCGTAATTCGTGGTCATAAACACCCAACATTCTCGCGTCAGAGTGCATACTGAATTCTTGTTTCTTTGATCGCTCGGCCTCGGTTATCGCCTTATGCCTGATTTCGTGAAAGGTAAACTGTTGCGCTTTGGGTAATTTCTTCTTAGCTCTCTTGAAATTAGCCCTAAAGCCGCTACTGGTGTATCGCTGACCTTCGCGATTCCTTACTACCCAACCACCGTGCGCTTGACCTGGAAGGGTTTTAGCCAACTCTAATGCCGCTTTTAATCGAGGCGATATCTTCTTGTAGTACTCGTTATCTGTTTTGCCCTCCATAATGTAAACACTTTCCCCGATATCTTCCCACCTTAGCTTTAATACATCGCCTTGGCGTATGCCTGTGCAGTAAGAAACCTCCATTGCGACCTGCACGGGTGCGGTGACGGTTGCGAGTAGGGCAGTATAGTCCTTGTCCGATACATGACGCTTCTTAGCCCGTTGAGCGGCTTTCTGGCGCTGGTTGAGTCTTAATGGCAGTAGGTCTTTAGCGGGTGATACAGGCACGTATCCTAGCCTCTGAGCATTGCCAAACACGTTCTTGAACCATGTTAGCTCTAGATTAGCCCGTCTGATGGACTTCTGCGATCTTGCTTGCATATACTTATGGATGTCAGATGGGGTGATAAAACTCGCATCCCAACCCTTAAACGCTTTGATAGGTATCTTGCTGCATTCTTTCCTGTAGTCATTCTGAGTTCTGGGCTTCAGTGCTAAAAACCAATTACTCTCATAATAACGGTCTGCATAGTAGGACAGCGATGTACCGTCAACCTGTGTAACATTTTTCCATTCCGTCCAGACTTCATCAATGCTGGCGTTTTTGTGCGCGATGATTCTCGACTTACCATACTGCGGCTTAAACTGATAACTTCCTGACGAAAGGAGATAAACTCTAGGCGGCAAATTGACACTACCTTGTCTACGTCTACCCATCGAAGGCATCCATGTTCATTGCCAACTGACTATGGGTCTTAGGTCGGCTCATGCAGGTAATAATCGCCTTTTCGTACATGATAAACTTGCCAGTTGTTTCTTCGAGGATTGGTGTTACACCGATTTGATCCATCCTTTTCTTCTGAAGAATGGGATCACTTGTTCGTAATGTAGCTGCTAACTCCTTGTCGGTCATCGGTTTGCTCATAGTTGTAGTTCCTTCAAAGCGTCTTTATATTGTTGAGCCGCTTCATCTACATGATCTATGGGGAAGCTTCCTAGATTTATGTTTTTTCCATCAACCCATATCGACGCTGTTAATTTGCCTGTGTTTTTATTAAAGCTTACGCCCAGGGGGTATTCTCCCCTGCCATCTGAATTATTAGTGCGCTGAGTAACCAGGCGTAAGTTTGAAATACGATTATCGTCTTTGATCCCGTTTATGTGACCAATAACCAGGCTTGAATCGATTGAGCCGTGATGCAGCAACCAGCCGATTCTATGTGATTTGTAACGAACGCCTCTGAAACCAACATCTCGGTTTCGATGGAACTTGCTAAAGCTGCCGGCTTCTGCGCCCATTTTCAATCTTCCGCGATTAGTTTTGTTGGTCAAAATCCCGGTTATCGGATCATAAATAAATAATTCATTGAAATCTTCGTACAACATTTCATTACTGATAATTGGCATGATTTTTACCTCTGACTGACATTATTGCCCGTCCTATCATTGCTGGAATTGGCGGATAAACCGCATTGCCGCATTGTTTTAATCGATCTCGGTATGGTTTAACGGAAGACCCATGATTTGCTCGTAAGCATTTGCCATCAATGTCCACTGTAAGCTGGCTTGCAGTAACTCGGTCGCTAAAGATGGCGTGTGGCGTTTCCGCGCCGCCCGAAAGCCAGTAGTTCGAGATAAGTCTTTCCCATCCCGCGCATTTGGGGTAGGCAACAATCCAGACCCTATCTCTGTGGTGGTTTGCGCCAAATTCGGATGCTGGAATACAGTGCCATTCCGCATCGTACCCGACCGAGGAAATATCCCACAAAACTCGCTTAAACCAATCTCCCCGTTGTCCATTAAGCAGGTTTGTGACGTTTTCAAAGATGGCAAATTTTGGTCGAACTTCCCCAAGTAAACGGGCGCAGTGCGACCATAGACCGCTGCGCGTACCTTCCTGGAATCCAGCTTGCTTTCCAGCCGTACTGATATCTTGACAGGGGAATCCCCCGCAAATAATGTCAACTGAGATTCCGTCATTTTTCAATTGCTCCGCCGTTAATGTTCTAACATCATTATACTGAGGCACTTCAGGCCAGTGCTTAGTTAATACTTGTTTGCACTTATCGTCATATTCACAGAATGCGACAGTCTCCATTCCTGCTTCCTCTAAGCCAAGTGAGAAGCCGCCGATTCCTGAAAATAAATCGAGAACACGCATTTACCTCACTACCTCTTTAACTCGCCATCCAATGTCATTTAAAGGAAAGCTGAGTTCAACTGGGTCATAAAGAGGATCAAAATTCAAAATCAACACATCTCCATCACCGTCAACCATGTATCTCTCAAACCCTCCTTTATTGTCTCCTAAGACAGTTGCACCCGTTTCAATGTTGTAAAATTCAATCTTCATTTCTGCACCACCGATCAAATCGGATTTGATTTAAAATCACTTGCCTGTACCGCCAAACCCTCAATTAAGAGGGTAAGGGGGCGCGTTTTGGCATAAGGTGCGCTACCCGTTGGAGTCCCAGCTCATTGCAAGCCAGGATATTGCCATTCTAAAAGGGGACATCTTCCTCAAACTTCTCCGGCTTTGGTGAATTGATACTCGATTGAGTTCCACTTTTTGAATCCAGCATCTGCATTTCTCGTCCGACGATTTCGGTCTTGTAATGCTTTTGACCGTCTTTCTCCCAGTTGCTTGTTCTAAGCTGGCCTTCGACGTAAATTTTTGAACCTTTGACTAAGTATTGAGCCGAAATTTCAGCAAGGCGTTTAAAGAAAACGATATTGTGCCATTCTGTACGCTCCTGTTTATTGCCTGTAGAATCCTTCCAACTTTCAGATGTCGCCACACTGATGTTCGTCACAGCATCTCCATTCGGTAGTGATCGGGTTTCAGGGTCATTACCTAGATTACCAACTACGATGACTTTATTTACTCCTGACATTTGTGCTCCTAAAAAGTTAAATCAATGTGTGCTTGTTCTACTCGATCGAGGAAGCCTTTAAGCTTTTCTCTGTCGGCTGCAAGTGTGTCCAGGTCTTCACGCAATACTGTTTTCACAAACAATGGGCGCTCATAGTTCCTATCGTCGTAGCTGACAAAGTGCCAAAACTTCACATCTGGCGACATGATGAAAGGTGCTTTTACTTGCGGCAGATACTCCACCGGTACTTCGTTTTTGATGATGTATTCGATGTGCTTTTTGCTGTCGGGGCATTTGATTTCAATACCACCGATAACAAGGGCACCATCCCAACAAACACCATCGGGCGAAATCCTAAACCGCTCAAGTTCGTCATCTTGAAGCATTCCCGTTTCGTGAAAATCAAGACCTAGAGCCTCCGCTGCAACCCTCCTAGCAATCGGCTCCATCTCATTACCTCTCGCAACTGCGGGAGAATTAAGGTCTGATATCTGCGGCTCTGTCATTCGCTCAGAAACTAACTTAGCCAATAATGTGTCCTGCACTTTCTTTGTACTTAACGCACTTTTTAAGGCGGTTCCGGTGACACAGCCTTGTCTAAGACAATGCCACTCATAAGAACCCTGCTCGACATTAATTGTTTTCACTAAGCACCTCTTTCATGTCGTCTTTAACGGCGATTAACTGACTCTTGATGTGCTTGGGTATTGCCATGAATGCTGTCTGTAATTCTGGCAGCGTAGTAGCGTCCTTTAGTTTTGTTTCCCAAGCGGCCAGGTCTTGACCTGTTTCTGGGATAGCCTCGCGCACTCTCAACGCCAATACTTCTGATCCGAATGCCTTAACCTTAGTCGCATAAATCTGAATACTCTTTTCTGCCCACCGGTCATAAAGCTCCCCGTATAAACAGGCTATAGCGCGACAGTTGGTGATGTTCAGCACCATTGGCGGGGCGTTGTAGAACTCCGCTACAGGAACGCTCTCGTCTTGACCTTGCTGGTTTTTAATCCCCTGGACGGTAATCGTCTTTATCTTGGCAATCAGCTCCTCGCCTTCATTGAGATTCTGAGAACCCAGCAGCATCATTTTGCTCGGATGTAGATTCTTCCAGTGCGTTGTTTTTGATGGTTCGTAAATTAAACTCATATTGGCCTCGCTTGTGGCTATGAATGTTTGTGAAGTAATTTTCTAATTTCCCAAGCTATTAATCGCTGCTTGTTTAGGTAATCATCTGGCTTCATCGCGCCATCTGTCGCTCGTTGAGTAGGGGTCATCATAAGATTCGCCTGCATCGCCACTTGAGTTTCTTTCGCATCGCTGAGTTGTCTGCGGGGGTTGGTTCCTGTTTTCGTAAACGGCTATAACGCAAAACTTTAACGGGATTATCTCTGCGATAGGCATCTAAATCATCGTTCAGCTTATCCATGGCAGCGCGATCACAAACTGTCATTTTGCGTAGTGTTGATATTTTTAGTTGGCGGTTAATTTTGTTCACAAGGTCTTGTTCAATGCTCATATCCCAACCCCCCGCGATTGTGTTTCTAGGCTGGTTCTACGATCAGTCACATCTTCGTGAATCGTCGCCAGCAGGGTGTTAATCACTCGTATCGTCAGGAAGTATTTAGGGTCAACCAACTCGCCCGAAATTGCTACATCATCAATCATCGTTTGAATATCTTCACAACGATACTCAAACGCTTTGGGCGAAAACCTGGGTGTTTCAAAGGTAGGTAATAACTGAGTGACAAACTGAAGACGCGCTATTTCAGTCTTTTCAAACTGATGCGTCTCAATCGCATTGACTAAAGCCAGTAACGCTTGATTAATCGCGTCCTTAGTTTGCCAATAAACTTTGTGATTTGTTGCGTGGGTAATCGTCTTCATCTCATCGCTCCTATTCGATTTGATGAAGACACTGTAGAACTATAGAACCGTTTCGTCAAGCACTATAGTGCCATTTATTTCAGAAATAGATTATTGACCGTCTATCCCTTTAGTAATTGCCTTTCGACAGGAGCCGAATCCTGAATAACGTCATATTTCGTTTGAAGCGCAATTAGGATGTATAACCCTATTTGATTTGGATCGCCTGCGGCAATCTCGCTCATAACAACTGCCATTGCATCTTCTTTAAAATCGTCGTTCATTACTGTGTCCATAAATTTCATGTTTTAGTAAATTCCAATCAATTTAATAGAAAAGAAATTACTCTGCGCGTTAGATTCTGCCTTTTTGATGACAGATTTTGATTTAGCGGTTGACATAAGTTGTAGCCTACTGTCTATTTAAGTCTCACTTTTTAATAGCGACAACTAGGTAATGGGTTTACAAGAAGATGAAAAAAACACACGGTTAGACCGCATTAATGAATTGATGGTTATCACTGGCAAGACCCGCGATGATTTTATGGATCTTGGTTTTACAGAATCGCAAATCAGCGGCTGGTTTGCCAAGCCTGGTTCAGCGCGGGCGCGAAGCCCTGCTGCACGGCAACTCGTTAAAATATGGACATCGTTCGATTGGAGTCCAACATATGTTGTCTTTGGCAAAGGTGCTAAGTTGCTGTCGCAAGTGGGTGTACATGAAGACATGTTTGAGAGGATGGACAGATTTCAGGCTGTTTTGCAGCTTGCGCTGGACGAAGCAGCGGCGAACAAAAAACTTTATCGTGGTGCGTTGCAGACAATTGAAGATCGTAATCAGCAGGTTGTGAACAACAAAAAAACGTTAGCAGATTTCGGTGTGTCGCTTGCAGCCGCTGACAAAAATGTGAGTTCGCTTTCTAAAAAGCTAGATCAGGTGCTTGAGCAGCTTGGCAATTCTTACATTGAGATTGAAAATAAAAACACGCGTGTAATGAAGAACAACGTCCTTTACTGAGTGGTGCTATTTCTTCGGGGCGATGGCGGCTGAAGAAAGAATATGGTTTCTACCTTCCTCGTTGGCATCCAGGTAATGCTTGACGACCTCGGCCAGGTTGTTCTCTTCTGCGTAGTCTTCGGGCAGCGTTGGATTTAGCATCTCGGTTGGGCTTAGTCCAAACATTTCACCAAGACTTGCTAGCACTTCTATTGTGGGCGTTCTCTCACCTTTCACAAGCATAGACACATACCTGCCATGAACTGGCCGATCCCTCTTATTCATTTTGGTAATATCCGCATAGGACAGCCCATTTTGAGCCATCAAAAAGACTAGATTTCTAATAAATACTTTTTTGACTTCTGCTGTATCCATGCGGGGAGTATAGCTGACCATCATGCGCCTATTGTTCATTTCTAATTTATAATACTTACTATAAATGGCACTATAGTTCTTGACATGTGTGGTACGCCAGTGGCACTATAGTGCTAAGACCTTATACCAAGGTCGCAGAACATTCAACGAAATAGACGATTTAAAATCACAGCGGGGGTCTGGATTTGTCCCTCCATTGTAAATAGCGAATCCAGAACGCAATTAACTCAGGGGTTTAGTAGCGCCCCTTCTGAAAGCGGCAAAAAGTTGTCAGAGATATACAGGCAAAAAGAGGTCAAGCGTTCGCGCTGGGTAGGTCAGGGCAGCCTAAAATGTCAGCCTGGTAAATGAGTTGATTGGAACAGTCGAGCCGCAATGTGTGTAGCAGCTTAGGGGATATGACCTTAACGCTACTTTATGTTTCTCATGGATGAGAGAAAGTTATGCAAACTAGCTTATATGGCTATCAGGATTCAGCGATTAAGAGCCTTAGAAACGGTTTCGCAACTGGCTACTCTCGCCAAATGGTACAAGCCCCCACCGGATCCGGTAAGACTAAAATCGCAGCGGCACTCGCCGAGTCGGCTATTAAAAAAGGAAATCGTGTTGGATTCCTTGTCCCTAGAATCTCATTAATTGATCAAACAGCATCTAGCTTTTATGCCGAGGGACTAACTGACATCGGGGTTGTCCAAGGCGATCATCCTGCCTACAACCCCTATGCTCAGTTACAAATATGTTCAGTTGATACGCTGCTGAGACGTTACAAAAACGGCGACACTTACCCGAATCTTCAAGTTGTCATTATTGATGAAGCGCACGAACAGCGCCAGTTCATATGGCGATGGATGAAGGATCGACCAAACGTCACCTTTATAGGCTTGTCGGCAACACCTTGGACAAAAGGCTTAGGTCTTCACTATGACAATCTGATCATAGCAGAGACGACACAAGGGCTTATTGATCGCCGAATCCTCTCTGACTTCAAAGTATTCGCACCCTCCAAACCTGACCTAGATGACCTTAAAACAATCGCGGGTGACTATCATCGGCGAGAGTTAGGCAAGCGGGTCGTCGCACCTAAGTTAGTTGCATCAATCGTATCGACATACAAAAAGCACGGCGAGAACAGACGCGCTATTGGCTTTGCAGTAGATCGCATTCATGCCAAGACGATGCAAGAAGAATTTATTGCTAATGGCATCCATGCTGCTTACATCGACGCACACACTGAGATGGACGAGCGTGAAGTTATTCGGAAGCAGTTTCACAATGGTGAGCTGCAAGTCGTCTGGTCAGTAGGTTGTCTGACGACCGGAATTGATTGGGACGTTAGGTGCATTATTTTAGCCAGACCAACCAAGTCAGAATCCTTGTTTG
>Ga0208814_1001221_pt1 | contig 12432 bp, 19 predicted proteins | sample MalvirAntarct_55_FD_184253 | JGI IMG/M metagenome (GOLD analysis project Ga0208814, IMG submission 184253) | Marine viral communities from the Global Malaspina Expedition - Malaspina viral metaG Antarct_55 (SPAdes) (version 2) | ecosystem: Environmental > Aquatic > Marine > Oceanic | place...
CAAAAAGGTGAGAGGCGAGTACAGCTAGGCATGTATGCATTTAATCAGTTTTACAAACTAAGTGCAGGCGCAAAGAAAAACAAAACTTATGAAGAGTTTTGTAAGTCAGTTTACTATAATGCATTTGTAAAGTTTGGCAGTTTTGTTAGTAACGTAAAGCCGTTGTATCCAGAGAAGTATGTTGACTATGTTGTAACCAGCGGAGTTAAACTTGACCACTGGTGCAGAGAAGAGATGTACGAAAAGTATGCAACTGAATTAATTAAAAAAGAAGGTGTAGAGACTGCACTTGAACGCAGTGTTAATACTATGGTTGAATGGTCTGAAGATAAGAGTGCTCCTTGGAATCATTACTTTGCACATGTTAGCTTAAACAGAGCAGTATGGCATATTAAAGATGGAAAGATTAGTCCTTGGTTATTGCTTAATTGCAGAAGCGGCAAGGAAATGTTAAGCAAACTAAACGACGAACAACTAGAGTTAATATATAATATTATTAATCCACAACATTGGTCAATGAGATTTAAGCGGCAAGTAACAGATGTTGCACTAGCTAAGAACGTAGCAAAGGAAAGTAACTTATGAAATTAATAAAATATCCAAACAAGATCTTAAACACAAAGGTATCTCAAGTAAACATTGAAGACCCGGGCTTTGATCCTATTGAACTTAAAAAGCAAATGGTAGAAGTTATGCTAGACAACAACGGTATTGGCCTAAGTGCTAACCAAGTAGGTTTAGATGCACAAGTATTTGTAATGGGCGACAAAGTAGAAAACTGTACAATGTGCATTAACCCAGAGATACTACAACACACTGAAGATACTTCTGTAGAAATAGAAGGGTGTTTAAGTTTTCCAGGAATGTATGTAAAAGTTAAACGTCCTACAGAAATACTTGCTAAATGGTTTGATGAAAATCTTGAAGAGAAAAGTGTAAAGATCGATGGCTACACAGCAAAATGTTTTTTACATGAATGGGATCATTTACAAGGCATTAACATGAAAGATCGAGTAAGCCAATTGAAGTGGGACATGGCAACAAAGAAAATGAAAAAGTATTTAAAATGATTATTTTAATTTGCGGACCTCAGCGAAGCGGTAAATCTACATTAGCTAAACCACTTGCAGAATTATTAAAAGCAACGTATGTTACCCAACACACTTACCATGAAGAATTAAAAGGATATGTTGATGGATTGGTTGCCGCTGGCAACATAGTAGTTATTGACAAACCTTGCAAGACAGCCGCATCAGTTGAATACTTAGAACCTGACTATGTTGTTTGGTTAGATACAATAGAAGAAAAGACAGAGAAACCTAAGCACGTAGATTATCATGTATCACAATGGTTTGATGATACACATGCACAGTTAATGAAAGTAGTAACAAAGTGGATGGAGCGTAACACATGAAACATTTAAAACGCAGTTGGTCTAGTTTAGGTGATGTTAAAAAGTATTTAGAGACTAATACTAAAGAAAAAGTTATTTCGTTTAACGGATTTGAATTAGTAACTAACAAAGGCACTTACGGACTTGCACTTAAAGAATTGAGGTTTACAAAGAATGGTTGATTTAAAATTTATGACAGCAGGTGAATACATGGCTATGGATGCTGGCGAAACAGCAGGCGTAATTGATACAGTTACACAAGAGCTTATTGATCTTAAAATTAAATATAAAGATTTAGAACAAACTTGCAAACAATTAAAAAAAGAATTGGATCAGCATCAGTGATCGATCTACCTGACATTGATATTGACTTTGCTGATAGAAGCATTATCCTGCACGAAATTAAACATCGTGTTGCAAAGTTAAATACAGGTAAGAAGCACAACACCGGAGTCTATGCAAATGAGATTCCGCACAACCCTATTGACAACATGTCAACTATTGACCATAAGACTGCGGAAGAACGCGGCTACTTTAAACTAGACTTCCTTAATGTAAGCATATACAAAGACGTTAGGGACGAAGCACACTTAACACAATTAATAGAAAGAGAACCCTTATGGCAACTTCTGGAACACGAGGACTTCAGCGACAAAGTCTTTCATCTGAACGGGCACGGCGAACTATTGAAGCAATTGAAGCCGTCGTCGGTCAGCCAATTGGCAGCGACACTAGCGATCATTCGTCCAGCGAAACGACACCTAGCGACAACAGGATGGTCGCATATAATGGAACACGTTTGGACAAAACCGACGAACGGTGATTACTATTTTAAGAAAGCACACGCTGTGAGTTACGCAATGGCGTGTGTAGTACACATGAATCTAATATGCGAGCAAGCAATTAGTCTTTAGGTTTGTTTATAAGAAGCTGTACACTCTTGCGCTTGATACGCTTTATAGACATATTGTTTAAGTTGATACAAGGCCCTATTGTTACTTTAACATCCTTACTATTCATAGTTATAATAGCATACTTAAACGGTGCCATTTCTTCTCTCATGAATATAGATATTGGTATTAATCTATTAGACTCCCACCACCATCCACTACCAAGGTCTAAAAAGTGGTGCTTCTCTTCCTCAGTTCGTATCTTTGTGTAAACATACATACTGGTAACGAATTGATCTTGGTTTATTACAATCCCTACATACTCGTTACCGCCGTATTGCACGACACTAATAAATGGGAAGTTCTTTTCGATATCTTTTAGTAACATTCTTTTCCTATAATCATAAATACAATATGCAGTTAATACCTAGATATTTAGTCGATAACAGAACAACGGTCCTTGTGAGTGAACTGGGCCATGTCACGGAGTACAGACCAGTGTATACAAAACAGATAAAATTATATAAAGGCATCGACAATGCCCTACAATTTAAACTACTTAATGCAGATCAAAAGGCAGTTGCCCTGACAGGAAAGACACCAAAGTTTGTAGCATTCAATTCAGATAAGAAAATGGTAATACAACACGACGGCGTTGCACATGCAACCATTGTTGGATTGTTTACAGTAACTATAACTGAAAGCGACTTGTTAAACTTAGAACAACAATACTTAACTTATAATATTGTACTACAAGACAACAGCACATCAACAAGGACCCTTACGTACTCGGACACGTACTTTGTTAATAGCGGTGTTATGTGTGTAAGCGAAGATGCATTCCCTGGTGTACAAGAGTCAAAAGCAGTTACTACGTTTACGCAGACAGGTGTAGGTACTGGCATTTATGTAAGTACAGCAATATCAGCCGAGCCTGGAATTAACGGCAACGAAGCATTGCATACAGCAGTAGTATACACAAGTGCTTATATAGGCACTGTTACTGTAGAAGCAACACTTGATGATGCTATTACTGATAGCACAACGTGGGCTGTTATTGATACGTTAACATTCACAGGATCTGAAACACAGCCGGCACCAATCAACTTTAATGGTGTATTAGGCAATGTACGATTTAAAACAAGTGCCAACCCAGCAGATAAAATTTCCAAAATACTTGTACGAAATTGATTGACATTTAGCTAATAGTACGTTATAATACTTGTATGAGTATTGTTTCTGACACACTATTAGCACATCTGCCTTCTAAGCGTAAGACAACTCCTAGCGGTTGGACTAGCTTCAATGCACCCTGTTGTGTACATAATGGCGACACTGCTGACAAAAGAGCACGTGGTGGATTAATTAGTGAAGGTGATACAGTTAGCTATCACTGTTTTAATTGCGGATACAAAGCAAGTTGGCAACCGGGTAGGAACGTGTCACACAAGTTACGTAAGCTGTTGCAGTGGCTCAACACACCGGACGATACAATTAACAAACTTGCTCTGCAGGTTATGCAGGAGAATGAAGGCTTTGTTGTTAAGCAACAGCTAGTAGAACTACCTACATTTGAAACTGTACCATTACCTGACAATGCAGTTAAGCTCACAGACATTACAGAATTTACACAGCATAATATAAACGTGCTTGAGTATATGGCTGCACGTAATCTAAACGTAGAAGATACAGACTATTATTGGTCGCCTAGTTTAGCATATCGTGACAGACTTATTATTCCGTTTTATTATGAAAAGCGCATAGTTGGATGGACTGCTAGAACTATACAACCAAACAAACAACCTAAGTATATGAGTGAACAACAACCAGGCTTTGTATACGGGCTTGACGAACAAGGGCATGACAAATTATTTACTATTCTATGCGAAGGTCCTGTAGACGCTATGCATGTTAATGGATGTGCAATACTCGGAAGCGAAGTCAAAGATCAACAGGCAATGTTGATCAATCGGTTAAGTAAAGATGTAATAGTTGTTCCTGATAGAGATCCTGCAGGATATAAATTAATAGAACAAGCAATAGAATTAGGCTGGGGCGTAAGTTTACCAGATTGGGATACCGATATAAACGATATTGGAGACGCTGTTGCTAAACATGGCAGGCTATATGCACTGCACAGAATAGTAAGCTGTGTAGAAACTAGCCCTTTAAAAATAAGACTGAGAGCAAAAAAATGGAAAAACTAAAAAAAGCATGGGAGTGGATTAAAACTCCTTACACAAAGTACAAAGAAAATAAAGCATTTAAAAAGCGCATGGAAGAACTACGCAAACGCGATCCATTCATATACAAGTAGAGGAGTATAATATACATGACTATCTATAAAGATGCAGGAGTTGATATATCTAAAGCTGACCGCTTAGTAGAGCATTTGAAACTAGAAGGGTTTGGCGCAATAGTTGAACTAGAAGGCGTCAACCCTACTATTGTAATGTCAGCCGACGGAGTAGGAACAAAGATCCTAGTTGCTGAAGCACAGAACATACATGACACTATTGGCATTGACTTGGTTGCTATGTGTACTAACGACTTGTTATGTCAAGGAGCAAGGCCCCATAGTTTTTTAGACTACTACGCAACTGGTGCTATTAGTTTAAAGAAGAGTAGAGACATTATGGACGGTATCCTTGAAGGATGCAGACTGGCTGGATGTAAATTGATAGGCGGCGAAACTGCTGAACTACCTGGCATGTTTGTAAATCACCGTTACGACTTAGGTGGCTTTGCTATGGGCATTATGGAAAAGCTACTTCCAAAAATGACACAAGGCGGTGAGTACATTGTAGGCATTCCGAGTAGTGGCCCACATAGTAATGGCTTCAGTTTATTACGCAGACTTATTCCTATAATGGAAATTCCATTAACGCCTACTAGAATTTATACTAATGAAATTATGGATAACCTAGAACACATTAATGGATGCGCCCATATTACCGGTGGCGGCATACACGGAAACATCTGTAGAATATTACACGGACACGATTACGAACTTAATCTTCCTGGATTTGAACCTGGAAGTTTCTGGGCTGACTTACGTGTACGATGCAAGAAGTCAAGCGACTTTGAATTCGAAAGTACATTTAACTGTGGCTGGGGCATGTTACTTGTTGTAGATGATCCTACTAAATTAAACATACCAGACATGCAAGTACTAGGGCGTGTGCTATGATAATTTGGGGAATGGTTGGCAACAGTCATGATGCAAGTTTAGCAGTGTTCGACGATGATGTTTTTTTGTGGGCGGCACTGGCTAAAGACTTCAGTGACGTACCTAACGACCCTGACTTTAATTGGACTATGTTAGAGATAGCTAGGCACAAATATGGTGCACCGTCTAAAATAGTTTGGTACGAGCGTCCCTTCTTAAAGACACTGCGTCAGTACTGGGCTGGCCAAGGGTGGCTAAGAGCTGAGAATAATATTAAAGAATATCTCAAGCGTTGGGACATTACTTGTAAAATTGAGTACACCCAGCATCATCTAAGTCATGCGGCCTATGCTTATTACACTCAGCCACATGATGATTGTGCTGTAATTGTAATGGACAGTATTGGAGAGTTCGAGACCCTGACTATATGGCACGGAAAGAACAACAAGTTAAAGAAGATACACAGTCAGGGCTATCCACATAGCTTGGGCCTATTCTATAGTGCTATGACACAACGACTGGGACTACAAGCACAACGTGACGAATACTTAGTAGCAGACATGGCAGCGCAAGGTGACCCAGATAGATATACTAACTTACTGCTTACAGAAATTGTAGACCTCAACCAGGGCCGGCCGTTTATTAAGATGCGAGAGAACATGCACAGAGGTATCGACTGGTGGCGACAGGGCGAGATTAATCCTGAGGACTATAACGATCTAGCGGCAGCAGTACAGTCTGTATTCGAAACCTGTTTATTAGAGATACACGAGTGGACATTGTTTAAAACAAAATCAAAGTATCTAGCACTAGCCGGCGGCGGCGCATTGAACAGGAAAGCAGTAAACTTAATTAGACAGGATCTATATCCAGCACATGTTCCGCACAATCCAGGAGACCCGGGCAGTTGCGTAGGTGCAGTATTAGCACAAACAAAAACTAAAGTAACACTTGACAAACAATGGTATAAGGCTGTATAATAAAGTATGAGCACTAGACAAAACACAGACTACGGGTACGATATACAAAAGGTATATCTTGAAATGATGATGACAGATGCTGAGAGCTTTGTACGCTGTCAGGCTGTGTTTGATCCAGGAGCATTTGACAGACGCTTAGAAGCGCCTGCTAAGTTTCTTAATGATTATGTAACAGAACATAATGCATTACCTAACTTTGATATGATTAACGCGGCAACACAAAGTAACTTACAGCACCCAGGTGAGTTACAAGAAAGTCATTATGATTGGTTGCTATCTGAGTTTGAAACATTTAGTAGGCACAAAGCATTAGAAGCCGCTATCTTAAAGAGTGCAGATTTACTTGAGAAAGGTGAGTATGGCCCTGTAGAAGATTTGGTTAAGCAAGCTGTACAAATTGGTCTACAAAAAGACTTGGGTACAGATTACTTTGCTGACCCAAGAGGTAGACTAGAAAGCATTAAGAGTAGCAACGGACAAGTAAGTACAGGCTGGACAGCAATTGATAAGAAATTGTTTGGCGGCTTTAACAGAGGCGAGCTTAACATTTTTGCAGGTGGCTCGGGTGCAGGTAAGAGTTTGTTCTTAGCTAACCTAGGTGTTAATTGGGCACTGGCAGGACTTAACGTATTGTATGTTACACTTGAGCTTAGTGAAAGCCTTGTTAGTATGCGTGTTGATAGTATGATATCAGACATACCAAGTCGTGATGTGTTTAAACAGATTGACGATGTTGAAATGAAAGTTAAGATGATTGGCAAGAAGTCTGGTGCATTCCAAGTTAAGTATATGCCTTCAGGTAAGACGCCTAACGATGTTCGTAGTTATATTAAAGAATATGAAATTAAAACAGGCAAGAAAGTAGACGTACTATTGTTAGACTACTTAGACTTGTTAATGCCTAATGGTGCAAAGATAAGCGCAGAGAACTTATATATTAAAGACAAGTATGTATCAGAAGAGTTACGTAACTTGGCAATGGAATTGAATTGCGTGTTTGTTACAGCCGCACAGTTGAACCGTGGTGCAGTAGAAGAGATTGAATTTGATCACTCGCACATATCAGGTGGACTTAGTAAGATACAAACAGCAGACAACGTGTTTGGTATCTTTACAAGTAGAGCAATGCGTGAACGAGGACGCTATCAGTTACAGCTAATGAAGACACGTAACAGTGGCGGAGTAGGACAAAAGATCGATCTAGCATTTGACTTAGACACACTGCGTATATTTGATTGCGATGAAGAAGACGATGAAAACAACTATCAGTCAGCAGGACAGAAGTCAGGCAGTAGTACTATTATGGATTCGCTTAAACGTTCTAACACTACATCAGGTGCTGGTGTAGTTGATCCTGGTGCAGGTGCTCCGGCTCCTAAAATAACAGCAGACACAGACAGTACTAGGTTAAGAAACTTTATTAATAATTTGCCAGGTGACGAAGATGAGTAATCTATGGATATACGGAGACAGCTATGCCGCAGAGCATGAAGGTGTTGAATGGCAATGGTACAAAGACCTAGCGGCAATACGCCACCTAGACTATGAGAGCTTTGCAGATTACGGTGTAGCTAACGAATGGATCTGTATGAAGTTTATAGAAGACTTCAAACGCGGCATGCATACACAAGGCGACACTGTGATAGTTGTAACAACTCAGGCGGATCGACATTGGTTCCTTTGGGACCTTCCTAGGGTTAGCAACTACGCTAGTATGCACAACATGCCGTCTGACAACTTTCAAATGACAGAAGAACAAATGCAAGCTATAGAGTTATACTACAAGCATATCCAAAGCGGATACACTAATGCTTGGAAGTACGATGCTACTACTGCATGGTGGAATGCATACGCCTTAAAGCTTCGTACAGTGGGTGTAAACTTAATTGTAATACCTGGCTTTAGTAACAGTACAGACATACTACACGAAGGAACAGTGAGTGTACGAGGTAGTTTATTTGAAGCAGTATGCACACCTGAATTTAAAAATCAAAGTGCAATGGACAAGTACTACGCTCGTCCAATACCTGACCAACGTGTTAACCATATGCTACGTGATAATCATCATGTACTAGCAGAGGCACTTAACACTTGCTTGACTGATCACACTACACTCGACTTAGACAAGTTGCCGTGGATTACTAGTAAGTTGAGCGTGTCAACAGAGCCTATGCTTAAAGGACAACTAAGTCCTAAGTTACTTTGGTAAATAGAGCAACAAGCATTAAAGGAATACCCAATGAGTTTAATACAACTAGAATTCGGATGTGGGGCTAACCCCAAACGTCCAGGATATAAGACCTGCGACATTCGTGACATACCGGGCATAGACTTTGTGTGTAGTGCTGTTGATATTGCTGACCATTGTGCGCATAACAGTGTAAGTCATATATTCAGTAGACACATGTTCGAACATCTTTCATTCTTTGATGGCAAGCGTCACCTAGATGCATGTATGCAAATACTAGCACATGGCGGAGAAATAGAACTATGCTTACCTAACATGGACTTTCATGTACAGCAATGGATATCACAAAATCCTGCACAAATGGATCATGCACGAGCTGGCTTCTGGGGATGGCAACGTGAAGGTGAACAAGGCGAAGTATGGGACATACATAAAAGCGGTTACAACTTTATTACACTACAAGCACTGTTGGTTGCTCACGGCTTTACCAACATTCGTAGTTTAAAGAAAAGCACACACAAGCACCTTTGGCTCACTGCATCTAAACCATAATGTTTTTCCATAATACAAATAGTATGTTTTTATGTGTGCCTTTGCGTGCCGGGTCTACTACCTTCATTAACTACTTTGGATATAAGGATAGACTAAGTCTACCTTTTAGATATGATGAGTTTAACGATCCTTATTATACTGCCGAGAGAGTAGTTCTACTAAGACATCCGTATGAAAGATATTGGAGTGCTTGTGCGCACGGTGTTAGTAATCACTATGATCAAATTAACCATGGTGAACCTTTGCCCTATTTTGGAATAGACGTGCGCAATGGACAGTATTGGTCTACCCACGGCACAGCACCTCAGAGTACAATTGATCTAGTCAAACAACACATACATGATATAGGACCTAATAATTTCTACACACCAGCTGTAGTAGATCATTTCAATCCTTTCCTGCATATGATAAAATGTAAATTTAAGTATATTCGTTTTGAAAATTTAAAATCCTATATACCATATTACGGCAAAGGTACTAACAAATTTAACATCAACTCAACTAAACTAACCAAACTCGATGTAAAACACTTTCCAGGATTGTATAAAAGACTTAAGAATGAGGTACGATTATACAACCATGCAATTGACTCCTACTCAGAACTAAGTCCTCAAGAGTTTTTAGAGTTAGCTAAGGATCAAGTACACGTACCTTTTCACGGCGGACCAACAGGCAAAGACTACACGCCTAGGCTCTAAACCATAACAACTATCTATCGGAAGTCAGCACCCGGAGTATCTAAATATTCTATATTACCGCTTACTGTTATCCTGCGCTCATCGGTTGAGAAGTAAGGTGTTACACTATGCATCATCTCTCCAGGAAACACAATACATGTACGTTCATATGAACTGTCCACAGGTATACAATAAGGCGTAATACGTCCTAGTGCATCTGTGTAATGGAATGTAAAGTTAGCACTTTCCCCACCGCTCTTACCACGTGACTCTCTCCACTCTAGTTCGTCAGCTTGTGTAAACGGCACAGTGATCCAAAGAGCAAAACTAAACACACCTTTGTGTGTATGTGCGCTAAAGTACTCTCCACTTTGCTGTAGGTTAACCCAAGCATTGGTTAGTCCTATTGGACGATTCTGTACAGTGTAGTGATTGTCTTTGGCATATGCATTTACTAATGGACCTAACAACTCTCCCAAGCAGTCCAAGCTAGAGTCACGTAGTCTATACTCATGAACAATGTTGCCCACATGCGAGTGATCAATAGTAGGAGTGCTTGAGTCTATTTGTGCAATGTCATCAAGTATGGGTTGTATGTCCTCAACTGAAAACTCAGTGATAACATAGCCGAGGTTGGGGAATTGTACTGTCTTCATACTAGTAGTTATACCCTAGATTCCAAACGAGCGCGAAGCGTGGCTCCAAGAAATGCCGCGAAGCGGTTAACGCAGATTTCGCAAGCTACGAAGTAGTATTAAGCAGATTTTTATAGTCTTAAACTACGTACTTAAAGCTAACTGCTATAGTGAGTGCTTAGAGCACCTTATAAAAAGAAACCTCACAAACACGCATTACACTACAATGCAACACCCTGCTTTCAGCTTTAAACAACGTTTTAGTAAAAGATGAGTCTTATTTAATCTAGTGCCCGCACTGTGTACATGTTATCATTAGCTAACAACAGTAGCCCATAAGTTCTTTCGCGTGCCGACTCAAACCTTATAACACTTGCACTTGGTTGTAGAGTGTGTATGTTACGTGTAAAGAGTTCTAAGCATGCTGAGTGTGTGACCATGTCTTTGAACTCGTCAGCAGTACCGTAGTCGTATACTAGCTTAATATCGTAACTATTCATGTGTGTCTACATTGTCATGATCATTACGCACTGTGCTATCACTCTTACGCACACTTGAAGCTACAAAGCTACACGCGGCAAGCATGGGTATTGTGTACACCATCATTTCTGTTGTGTAAGCTACTGTGTAAGTTGGTACAAGCACTATAACACACTGTAGTAAACTTGCTTTAAGATCGTTGAACATACTAGTACTTATACTCTAGGTGAGAACATTAAAACACACATAGCAAGAGTACGAGCAAGCTCATACACGCTTTCGCTTTACGCTCTAGCGTAAGTTGCTTCTATTTACTGTGTAGCGTAAGTAGAGAGGACTGCTTCGAAATGGGTCCTAGCAGGTAAAAAAAATAGTCGCGCAAAAAATTAGGGTCAAGTACTTACAGAAGTGAGGTGGTGATTTCTAACCCATGGTATTTAAAAAGTGGATAAAAGATTTGATTAAGGCTGTTGCAAAATTGTTACAGTTTGTTGTTATATATACCCCGACCCCTGGAAATTATTTTTTTTTATTATTACCCCTCGGAGGTGAAAAAAGGATTATATTTCTATAATCCCCTTCCCATGTTCTCTACAGTGTTGTCTAGGTTGCCTGTTACCTTACGTAACTCAGCACCCCCTAGTGGGTATAGCTATGCCGCTAGCGTTAGTAGACTAGCTGTTACCTTCCAGCGTCCTTGTGCTGTGTCTACTACTACAGTCTTCTGGTTAACCTTAGCTACTGTGCCTTGTACACGCACACCACGTGAGCCTTCAAAGCTAACACTATCGCCTATGAACAATCCACGTGCGCTCTCCTTGCTAATGAATGTCCTGCGTAGCTTGACTGCATCTATCACACGGTTAAGCTCTGCGTTGTCCATACGTGCTACTTGGTCTAGTACTGTGTTGATCATTGTCATTGTGTATTGCCCCTTGGTTGTTTAAGTTTAGCCTAGTTCGTAAATGGTTACAGTGTTGTCTATGTCCAGTAGTTGGATAGCACACTGTCTTAGGTAGCGCCCTTGTCTGCGTACATGTGCAACACTGGCCTCCCCATCACATGCTAGGTTCTCTGGACTTAGATCACAGTCAATGTTCTCAGCAATGGTCTTGCGATCCTCTGCATTGTTAAGGTCTAATGGCGCCTTGCCAAATAGTGCGCTCCACTTGTTCTTGTCCTTAACGTAGTTGTTAAGTAGTGATACGCATGTGCCTGTGGTATTCTTCATAGTGTTTGCCCTTTGTTGTTTACTTAATATACTATGTATTATAGACTAAGAGCCTAGTGTTGTCAACCCCTAATTTAATAGTCTTCATCTTCGTCTTCATCATAGTAATATGCTTCTTCGTCTTTGCTTTCCTTGTGGCTTGCAATAGCTAACCAAAATGGACCTGCGGCACACACAGCTAGACCTAGTACAACATCTCCTAGACTAATAAAAACTAAACCTAGTACAAAACAACCT
>Ga0208814_1001223_pt1 | contig 12415 bp, 18 predicted proteins | sample MalvirAntarct_55_FD_184253 | JGI IMG/M metagenome (GOLD analysis project Ga0208814, IMG submission 184253) | Marine viral communities from the Global Malaspina Expedition - Malaspina viral metaG Antarct_55 (SPAdes) (version 2) | ecosystem: Environmental > Aquatic > Marine > Oceanic | place...
CTTCTTGAACTTCACGAATGTATCGTCTTAGTTCTTGCATGTTGCCACTCATTACTTCGTAGTCACTTATAGAGATAGCCATGAATACGATATCTCCGTTATTGTCTTTTTTGTTTGTCTCTAAGAATCTGTCAAGATATGTATATCCTTCTTTCCATTCAGGATGTTCTTTACCATTAGCACATGAACCATCTTCTAACTTCTCTCTCTTACCTGGGTTTTCACTACCTTCAGAGTTCTTAACACACGGATTAGTTATCTTAGCTGTTGAGATGACATTCCACTTGATGTCTTCTAAGTCTATACCTCTAGGCATACTTGGTTGTATAATGTTAATCTCTATCGGTTTTGATGATACTGTAATTGGTGCTGTTTTACCACCAAATATAGAACAACTAGTTGTTAGGATTAATATCGCCGGTAGGATCGTCAAGCGAGTCCAGTTCACGGCTATCTTTTTCAATGGTATCGAATACATTCTTTGTACCTTTATTTACTTTGGACTCTAATAGTCCTGGTTTTACTATAGCTAATTTGTTTAGATTATGTCTTTTAAATACATCCATATATCTATTCTTTTCAGCTTCTATCTGTGCATTCTTATTAATCATACCGTTAAGAGAATCACCTTGTTTCTCGTATGCTTGTTTGATTGATTCTAGTGCATCTTCTTGTTGTTCAATTGCTACTTTTAGTTGTAGATTATTGAATGTTAGTGTTTGATTTTCTGAGAACAAATACCAAGAAGCTATTCCTAGTACTAATATGATTGCTATGAAGAATTGTTGCATAATATTATCTCTTTATTGATTTCTTTGAAGTCGGACCAAATCTTTTGACTTTACCTACTATGGTTTCTGTCATGTAATCCATTGGTTGTGCTGCTTTTAGTTCGACATAGGTGTTATCGTATGTTCTAAAACTCATGTGTTTATTTGTACACTTGTAAAACTTTCTTACAGTAAAACTTCTAACTATAACATCAACTACTTCCCCTTCTGAGTTGTATTCTGTTTTTGTTACATGTAAGTACTTATGGTCTTCAAATACGCGCATTAGTCGTAACCATGCCCAAATAATAAACCCCCATACTTTACCGAACATTATGACCACCTTTTTTATTATAGTCTATAGTATCTCTCATTCTCTTTAACATCTTCTTCTTCTTTCTAACTATTACAGTTGAACTATCGTCACCTGTACCAGCGATACCAGGACCTGTTACAGTACCCATCTCTTCTTCGAATGTATCCATATACTCTTTGACTTCACCCATTACTAATCCACTCAACTGTTGTACAATAACTTGTAACTGACCAGCAGGTATTGATTGTAATGATTGTATTTGTTTCTTAGTTAGACCTTTGATCTTAGATAGAGCTTTCTTGATATCTATTGCTTCTTGTATATCAGCTGCTTCTAACCACTCTTTGAGTTTCTTCTCTCTAAGTCTAGGTTCTCTTCTATTGAATTTTTGTGTGACGATTGATAGATTACTTTTGTCGTTGTTCAAAGGATTGTTATCCTTATGATGTACATCTTTACCTTCTATACCAGCTCTATCTTTAAGTAATTTTCTAGCTGTATTACGAGCAGCTCTTCTAACCTTTTGTTCAGGTCTTGAATGATAATTTTCGTATTCTTTTTTATAATTTCTCATATACATTTTCAGGACTTGAAATATCATAAGGGTCATCCTTATGATTATCACACATCCCTTCCTCAGCAAACATTTGTTCTACTATACCATTATTTATAACAGCAGCGTATCTCCAACTTCTTTTTCCGAATCCTATATTGTCTTTAGATACTAACATACCTAATTGTTTTGTTAACTGACCACTACCGTCAGCTATATATTTTACATTCTTAACTTCTTGTTTTCTAAACCATGCATTCATAACGAATCCGTCATTGACTGATACACAATAGATGTCTTCAATACCTTTCTCTTTAAACTGACTATGCATAGCATCAAATGTAGGTAGTTGTTTTAAAGAACATGTTGGTGTGAATGCACCAGGTAGTCCGAATAGAATAACTTTTCGACCATTGAAGGCATCTGTAGTTTTAAAGTCTGGACCAGGTGTTTGGGGTAGGGTTAAGTAATTAACATTAATCATTATATATTTCTCTTTCTATTTTAAATCATGACCAGAACATATCATCATGGCCTCTTTGTCTACATTGTACATTCTAAATAAACTGATACCGTAGACTTTCCCTGCAGGTCTTGAACCTGAATGAATTAAAGTATCACCTCTCTCTGCATCTGATGTCTCATTGATAATCATATTTCGAGTAAGTTGAAATGTTTTTTCTGTTTCTAATTTTGTTATTGGTATAAATTCTTCTAGTAAGTCTTCACTCAATAGATTAGCTTCTTGTAAGTATTTAAATACTTCTTTATCTAATTTAGAACCTGATAAGTCAGCATGTTCTTTGATAAGAAACAATGCTGCTGCATATGAACCTAATCTACTCTTACCACCAGGTAATACTTCAATTAGTCTTTTTAGATTGAACACAAGTCTATGAAGAAATGTAAATGCTTCCTTTCTTTCTGTAGTGTCTATTTTTATTGTTTTGTTTCGTTTACCTTTTTCGTCAATAATTCCTAACTTAAAGGCTTCTTGATCTTCCCATTTAGTAGTTAAGAGTTTTAATACTCTAAATGTAATAACCGTGTCTATAGCTCTGCTTGCCATTATAATTCTCTCATTCGTTTTGTTACTTCTTCATCTAATGGAATTTCTGTTTTCCATGTCTCATCAATATATTCTAAGTACAAAAGACAAGTCTTCAATGTTGGCCAATGTTCTATATCTATCTTAAACTCTAACATTCGTATTGTATTCTCTACACCGAATAGATTACAAAGCACAATAAGATGATTAAGAATCAATCGTTCTCTCAACTCTCCTGTCTTTGTGTATCTTTTTAGAAGTCGTTTAAGATATCTAAATCTTCTGATATCTTCATAGAACTCTTCAGTAGAAGTACATTGTGGATTGTCATAAAATCTAATTGCAAAGAGAGTAAAATTCTCTTCATTAAGTTCTTCAAAAATATTCATCATGTAAGTATATAGTACTTACGAAAACTAGTTCAATTTAGCTGATATCATGTATCCGTTTGATGATGATTTGTATGATATACTCATAGTCATACCTTCAGGTATTGTTGGTACTAAAACATGAGTCCCTGCTGGATCGTGTTTTTCACCAAATTGATGAACATTCAATGTAATCTCGCCTTCTGGACCGAAGTCTTGTTCACTCATTTCGAATGTTAGACCTAGTTGTTGTACTTTATTGGCTAATTGGGATAGAGCTGCTTCTACAGACATGTATGACATGTTTGAGCATCCTTCTAACCATGTATTAACTCTCACTTTAACATCTTCTTTATTTAACATAAAGTAATCAGCAGGGACATCTGATGATATCCCTCCTGAATGATGAGTTTCGTTTATATAAGTTTTGAAACCTTTCATAATTTTATCCTATTTACGCTACTACTGCTAATGTTCCAGCACCTGTTCCGATCGCTGCGGATGAAGTAATAGTCGCTGGTTGTCCTGCCATTGTACAAGAACCGTTCTGTACTCCTGCTCCAATGTGACTTGCTACTGCTGAGATAGTAATTGATGGGTTATTTGTATAACCTATACCTTTAGTTGTTACTACACATGATTCTACTGCTAATGTTACTGTAAACTTAGTACCAGAACCTGATCCTGTAGTTGACTGAGTAGCAATGTTAGTATTACCTGTTGTAGTATTAGTAGCGATAGCTGTATATGCACCGTCATTAACTATTTGTAATGCTGAAGCTGGTCCTGTTGAACTGCCACCTGAGATAGCTGTTACTTTAAATGTCGCGTTAGTACCTGTTCCGTAACCATTCGCTATAGTAAGAACATCATTCACTGCGTGTCCGGATCCTGCTGTATGAATAACTACTGTTTGAATCTTAGCTGTTACCGCTCCGACTGCTGCAACTGTAGTATGTGTTGATGATACTGGATTAACTAGTGTTACAGTTGGGAAAGAACTGAATCCTCCACTCGCTGCTTCAAAAGCAAAAGCTCCGATTCCATCTGGGTTTGTATCAAGAATAGTACCACTGTTTAAAGAAACAGGGTTAGCTACAACTTTCAACACATCACTTGCGTTTGTTGCTGCGTTGTTTGCTGCTACTGGTTCTGTAAATATTAATTCGTTAGTACCACTACCTGATAAGTAATCACAAGTTAAGTTTCTACCTGAAGCAGTATTATTAGTGACTAAGAACTGTGGTGTTCCTGTAACTACTACTGGTTCGTTGAATCTTACTCTCATGTTTAGTGTAAATCCTGCTGATTTATCTAAAGCTACTGTATTTACGAATTCTACTTCTGTTATATCTGCTTTTCCTAGTGATATAGCAAAGCTTCCGCCTGCTACTAATACGATTGGTTTCGCTGATGTGTTACTGTTTCCGCTTTGTGCAGAACCAGCTTCTATGACCCAACCTTTCTCGGAAGCGAATACTTCTTTCTTCTGTGCTGTGGTCAAATGTTTTGGTTTTGATTCATCTGAATCGCTTGCGCCCCATAATGCCATGATTTTATCTCCCGATATTTAAATTTGTTTCTTATATGTATTTATACATTAAGAATCTTAAAGAATTTCTCAAACGACTTTTTATCTTTAGCCATCGCTTTCTGAACTTGTAGTCGTTGAGCTGGTTTAAGTTTCTCTAATTTTTTGGTGATATTGTTAGCATCTTTTTGATTTATTTTAACACTACTTTTATCATCTAGTTTAATTTCGCTACCACCTCGAAGGTCAGCAGCTCCCTTTACTTGAACAAATACATTTCTATCTGCCTTACCCTGTTCACCTTTGTTACCTTTATGGTCAAATGCGTCAAGAGCGGCTCTAGTAATTAGTTCATCTGAGGCATCCTTGTACTTACCACCCATTTTCTTGGTTAGTTTATCAATCATACCTTCCAACTCTCTTTTTGTCTTAGCCTTTTGAACTAATGCATAAAGCAAGTTGTTTCCTGCTTGATTAGGCATCCCCAAATCTGGAGCTCTTCTGCCTTCATCAATCATTATCTTTTTAAGTATCCTAGTTTAGCCATTTTTTCTTTAAATGGTTTAATCCTACCGTCAACTTTCTTTGAAGTTGTCTCTTTAATACCTAGTCTTTTCATTACTATTTTGATTTGTGAATCGATTGCTGGTATTTTATCAGACTTAGGTCCTTCTTTCTCAATTACTCTAGCTTTCATGATTAGTAAATCAGAATATGCTGAGAACTTACCTTCTTCTACTGACTCTGATTTCTCATTGTCACCTTTCCAATTCTTATCAATATAGTTATAGAATTCTTTCTCTTTATCACCTTCTAATTCAGCTGGTGATTGAACTCCAAACTGTTTAAGTGTTTTTTGAAAGAACTTCTGATAAGCTGTCTTATCTTCTTCTGTCATACCTTTGTAGAATTCATTGTTGAATGACTCGTTTGAAAGTTTTAACATTGCTTGTACATCTTTGTCTTGAGATAGACCTTTCTTTAATTTCTCTATAGCAGCAATTGCTCCTGTCATATTACCACCGACATATCTCTTGTCGAATGCTATACCACCAGCTTGTCTCACTAACTTCTTAGGAAACTTAGCTTCTGATATTACTTGTCCAAATGTTTTCATGTTATTGTCCTCGTTCATTTCTCTTATTTTACCTTTGACTATATCTTCGAGGTTACTAGACAACCAATCAAAAAACTCATCTGGGTTATCAGTTTTAATTCCATTGTTATTCATTGCCCACTGCGTTAAGTCATCTTCTGCTTTCTTGCCTGCAGATGATGAGAATGATAAATCACCAGTTTTGTATGCTTTTGTAAGTTCTCTTTTATGTTTCTTGAAGATATCTTTTATCTTCATCGCCTCTTCTATATATTTGTATGTGTATGATTTGCCTGTATGCATATCTTTAAGATTGTATGTATTACCACTCATCTTAAGAACAGGTCCGACAGCTTTCATTCCGTCTGGTTTTACAAATTCCACATTTAATTCTTCTTCTAAAGCTTTATCAATAGTAGTTCTATCGTATTCTGTTATACCAACATCATCCGTTAATGATTCTAATGTTAATATCATTCTCTCTGTTTCTCTTTCTTCAAAGATATCAGCTAGTTCAGCTTTATTGTATGTTATAAATCCTTGTTTACCTAGTGTTTTTTCTATTTGTTGAATCTGTAACTCTTGTTCAGTAATCATACCGAATGAATTACAAGCTTCTAATATATCACTAACATCTGCATGTCTTGTACCGTAACCTTCTGTTACTATCGGTAGAGCTCTAGGATATTGTTTTGATTTTAATTTAAATTTTGTTTGAGATGCAAATCCTTCTTTCATTTCAAATTTCACTTGTTTACTCATCTTAAATTTAAGTTTACCTGTCTTTCTTTTCTTCATTTCTTGAACTGGTAATAACCAATCTGATGGTGCATGAGTTACTTGATAGTTTTTAAACTTCATAGTACCTTTAGTCCAACTTGTTAATGCTTTAACTAGAATGTCTCTTAAGTCCATTCCGACTTTAAGATTATTAGTATCAGCTCTCGTTTGACTTCTAGCAAATTGATCAGGTGAATCTGTTTTCTCTTTAGGGTCTGATAATGTCTCTAACGTACCTAAGTCATCAAAGAATCCGTCATCACCGAATAAGTCATAGATTCCATCTGTCCATTTACGAATTTGATTTGGTTTAGTAAACTTAGCAGGTTTTGACATATAGACATTCAGTTTGATAATCTTATCTCTTGTATCAGGGATTGCCCATGTACCTTCGTCTAATGTAGTTTCTTCAAACCAATTACCTTTTCCGTCTGGTTTTCTAGCGTGTTTGTCTTGTAATGCTGTCATAGCTTTGTGTACCATTTTAAATTTATCAGAACCGTATGGCAAATCTACTAATTGTTTCATCATACTTAGTATTTGTTTTCCTACTTTAGGAGGCATCATACTACTTGATGAGTTAGGAGCTTCACCTAATGCTTTTTCAATAGCTGGACCCCAACCACCACCGTGATCTTCTGATGTTGGTAGTTTTGATAACATATCATACAAGGGTTTTAAATCATGATCCTTATCTTTTGTTAGTTTAGCAAAGATACTTATTTTAAATGCACTTGAACCGTCTCTTGGGTCACCGAATACTGAATTGTTTGGTCTGTCTTTAATATCTAACTTGTTTTTCTTACTGTAATCTAATACTATTTTCTTTGCTTTTTCAAAATCTTTTAAAGCTTTTTTAGAAACACCATTTTCATCTTCATCTGCACGATTTTTAAATTGAACATACAAGTCTGTAACTCTTGGAAATCCTGAGAGTGTATATGGTTTAAATTTTTCTTCTACTGACTCAGCTGAGTTCTTAGCTCTTTCGGCATCTCTTTTAGCTGATTCTTTTTCTTTTTCGATAGCATTTTTTTCGTCTTCTTTTTCTCTATCGTGTCTTTTTTGTAATGCTATTACTTCTTTAGCTCTTGAAATTTCATCTTCTGTCATCTCATTGCCAGGAAATCCTTTTAACGGTTCATCATATTTTTTTTTCTTTACTTCACTAATTACTTCAGGTTTAACATTGGTATCTTTAGTGTAACCCATGTGTTTAGCTTGTTTCTCATATCGAGTTTCAGCTTGTGGATTATTAGCTCTTACTTGAGCTAATGCATCTTTTAGGTCTACAAAGTTGTTTATTGTTTTCTGGTCTTTCATAATATTTATTAACTACCGTTGATGGCTACTCCGACAGCTTCAACAGCCGCCCCACCGATCAATGTGTCTGAAGGTTCTTTATAGATTATAACTTCTTGTTGTCCTTCTACACTAAATGTACCTAATGCAGTACCTCCAACATTTTTTAATGTGACAAGTAATTCTGTTTCTGCTGTTGATGTATTTAATAATCTGACATATCGACTTAAGCCAATATTAGATACGTTTGAAGCGTGTAAATTAGCTTCTGTTGTTATGGGTTTCCATATAACCATTTTTAATTCCTCGTGTTATGTATGTATTTATGTATTTAAAATCTTTAAGTTCTGTGTTTATTTCGTAAATAAGTTACGTTATCATGTATTGTTGCACCAGCTCTTATTATATTTTCTACTTCTGCGTATTTTGCTTCAAATTCACCGTATCTAGCTGGTGTTGAACCTGACCTATCTACTGGATTAGCTGTTGTTTGTTGTGCTTCTTCTAGTGTATAATTAAATGATTTTGTTTCTAGTGCTGACATATTATCAAAATCTAACATTCGAACTGTTGTAAAATCTACATCTTGATCTGGTGTTGTTCTTAAAGCAATAGTTTTATAAACATAAGTTTCATCATATACACTCGTTGCAACTGTACAACTAATGGTTTTATTATCACTATCTCTCTGAAATGTAAATGTTGTATTTGTTTCTAACATGAATTAAACCTGTTAAATCCTGAACTAGAACCGAATTGTTGTCTAGCATGTAAATGAACCCAAACTACAGTAGCGTTTGCATTATAACTGTCACCTGATGGTGAAGTTGGCCATGTCCAATTAAACTTAATTCCTAAGTTGATATTCAGATTTCCCGTTCCATCTGATGTAATAAACTCTGTTATCCCACCCGCCTTTACTTGGTATCCTATCTCTGTAGAACCTAAATTAGTTGTAGTGTTTGCACCAAGTGCTATAGTTTGTAGAGTCAATCCATCATTAACGAAATAATTTTGTCCTGTGATAGCATTTGTCCCAGTTACAGTAGACATTGTACAACCTGTTGGTAGATGGCCTGCTGTGTTTGCATCTAATCTTCCTATCTCTGTTGCATTAGTACCATTAGTAATAGCAGATGAAGAACCCGCACCATTGAACGCTGTTACAGCTCCAAAAAAAGTACTATTATCGTCACCAAAACTACCTGCGAATATTGTTATCCTATTACCTGATTTTGTACAGAATATTCTTATTCCCGCAGTACTACTGTCTAAGCATCGGTTAGCTGAAATAGTTGAATTAAATGACTTTACTACAGGAACTGTATCAGTTCCAACTTCTGAATTTGTAATTGGATCATAACCACCCCATTCACTTAATGCGTATGGTGGTGTATTTAATCCTGCTTTACCTGTCCCTTGTGCTGATGTAACTGTACCTGAACTTCGACCTGATGTTGCTCCACCGTATGCCCATGTTTCTTTAGCTAAAGAAAAATTAGGTCCAGCACCTTGAGCGTCTTCAGTTTGTTGTTTAACTGATTTACCTGATATTGTTTTTAGACTCACATTAGTTGCACCTTGTGTTGTACCACCTGCAGTAATTTCTGTTGCTATATCTGAAAACTTAATATTTGCTGATGCTATAGTCATTTAGTATACTCTTTAAAATTTTGTATTGTATTAGTATTTATGTCTTCTTCCATACCTGAAGATGGTTGTTGACCTCTTTTAACAGCTTCTATCCATGCTATTGCATTGTCATTCAGTTTTCGTGCCCAAGTTGTTAATTTACCTGCTATACTAATATCAATCGGACCACCATTATTAATCACTTCATGAAAATCAGTTCTTAATTTCTTTTCTAACATAACTTTTACTTTTAGTGCTGATTTGTGTGAAGCTATAAGAACTTTATCTGGTACACTTCTAGGTCTTTCTGTATTTCTTTTTAATGCTATATCTAAATCTGTTTGTATGTATATACATTTAACATCATATCCAGCTTCTGACAATTCTCTCCACATCTGAAATGTTTTAGCTTGATTACCTGATGTAGAATCGATTATTATTCCTAGTCTAGCATCGACTAATGATCTGTATCTTTTGTCTGTTAATCCTTTAGCAGCTATTCTAGCAGCATTTCTGTCTTCTGTTTCATTTTCAGGCATCTTTAATGATAACCCTTTTCGATTCATTAATATCTTTAGAAAAACATCTGAATTGACAACAACTAATCCTAGAGATTTAAGTCCTAGTTTTTGAGCAACATAACTCTTACCACTTCCTGGACCACCTGCTAGTATTATTGCCTTGAATATTCCTGGGTCATTTACACCCTCGTCTAAATCAAGAACTAAGTCTTCTTCTTTGTAATTAATTAATTCCATGTTTATTCTTTGCCATTGTCATTGCCGTTGCATGCATTACTTCATCAGCTCTTTTACCGTACCTTTTAACAAAATCATCTCTTTCTTTTTTTAAATCTTTATACATTTTTTCTTTATCAACTAACACTTTCTTAGGTACTTCTTGTTCTTGTACTTTCTTCTTAACATAACTTACTACACTCTGTCCCGGTGTGAAGTCTTGTGCATACTCTCTTCCCGCATCAGTACCCCATTCATGTTTTTGAGGATTATATATCTCATACATGAAGTCAGGAAATACATCTTCTTTCAGTCCCATACCTTTCTGTACTGCTTTGTATAGTTGTTTACCCAATTTATATCCACTAGGTAATGAGTTTATGAATGTTTCTTTATCACCAAAGTGAACCAACTGTCTCATTTTAGATGCTGACATACCGTCAACTCCTTCTGAATCAGGGTCTCTTTCACCTGCTGATACAACTTTAATTGAATCAAACTTATAATAACCGTGTGATGATTTGATCCCGTTATACTTATTTAGTAAGGCATCAAACTCTCTTATTCTATCGGATCCTACAACCATTTGAATGTTTTTATATCCACTCTCATATAACTTTGTAACTACCTCAAAGATTGTTCTTGAATCAGTTTTAGAGATATCGATACCTGTAGGTAACATTTTTCCCATGAACTTTATTATCTGTTTGTTTGTTAAAGGATTCTTCTTCTTGTCTGTAGTATGTGATGTAAAGATTCTTATGTCATTACCTTTACCTATCTGTTTCATTTTATTGGCAAGTTTCATGTGACCGACAGTCGGTGGATTAAATCTACCGTATGTGAATGTCACACCCGATACTGTTGCCTCTGTAATTGTTTTAAAATCTATCATATTTTCTCTATATCTAATACTAATTTAGTCTTACCCTTTATTACTCTATGATACATATCTTTTGGTATCACAAACTTTTTTCCTTCTGTCAACTCTATTGGTAAACTACCATTAAATTGAAACTGCCAACCTTGTCCTTCTATTACTGTTACTACTCTATCTTGTTCATCACGATGCCATACTAATTCATCACTCTTAACTGATGAATAGAATGTTCGTAAAGTTCCTTCGTCCTCGTAAGGATTACCAGAAATAATTTCCACCACCACTAAGTCCTAATTGTTTTGCATAAGATGGTAATCTACAACTCCAATATCTAGCTGATAACTTATCATTAGCTGTATCACAATTGTGTCTTGCTGCAAAGTTCTTTCTAGCTTCAGGGTCATCTAACTTAACAGATAGATTCCCACCACCTTCTTTAGCACCGAATGTAACTTTCTTTGTTTTATCACCGTCTTTTACATAGACATAAAACTTCTTCGGACCACCTCTCTTAGGTTTATTAATCTCTTTATCTTCTTCTTCTACCATAGGCATATCTAATGGTACATGTTTGTTTTCATATAGTCCGTAGTCAATATGTTCTAAAAATGATTTCATTATGCGTTTCTCTTATTACCTATTGCATCACTATATGATAATGTTAATGGTAATAGTTTAGCGATTGGTAACGCAATCATTAAACAGTTAACTTTTATTGAAGGGTCAACTAATACTGCTGATAAGAATCTATGATGTCCGTCTATTATTCTATTGTCTGATGATATCACAAAAGTATTGTTAGCTGATCCTGAAAAACTTCTTGTTCCTTCAGAACCGAACTGTGCTACATTAGCGATAGACTTATCAAAGTATATTTGTTGTTGAATAGGTTTCAAATTACCTACAGCAACTTTCTTCATTGATACTTTTACTATATCGTCTTTAGCATCACCGTCATTAATCTTTAAACCACCTACAACCCATTCATCTCCAATCTTAGTATCTAAACCGTTTGGAAAAGGATCATTCGGAACATTATTCTTAGCGAATGGTGCTGATATATCTATTGAACCTGATTTAAGTCTATTCTGTAATTGTTTAACATCATTGTCTGAGATAACAGGCATGTCTTTTCTTTTAGTTGTACCACTACCTGCAAGTCTCTGTGCTGTTTTATAACCGTTATCGAAGTTCGGTAATTCTGTATCTAATTCTCTACCATAAGTTCCAAACAAGGCTTCAGCATATTTTCTAGCAACATCTAACTTTGTTTTGACTAATTCTAGTTTACCTGCTGATGCACCACCTGCTTCAACTAAGTCATCTATTAGATGTTCATAAAATGTTTTCATTTTTACTATCATTTTGAGTTCTTCGCTTTATTATAGGCATCTATATCAAC
>Ga0208814_1001224_pt1 | contig 12413 bp, 13 predicted proteins | sample MalvirAntarct_55_FD_184253 | JGI IMG/M metagenome (GOLD analysis project Ga0208814, IMG submission 184253) | Marine viral communities from the Global Malaspina Expedition - Malaspina viral metaG Antarct_55 (SPAdes) (version 2) | ecosystem: Environmental > Aquatic > Marine > Oceanic | place...
GCATATTTAGCAGGCGCGCCTGAATGGCCGTGGTTTGTGCAACATCGGTGGCGCGGCGCAGCAACTTAATGTCTGGATGGCGGCGAATAACGCCAGTGGCAGTGCACGGCGCATCGAGCAAAATGGCATCGAAGGTTTGGCCATCCCACCAGCTGCTAATATCGCTAGCATCGGCACAAATGGTGTCGATATCTACCGGCAATGGGTCTTCGCTAGCCAAGGTCACGCGCTCGATATTATCTTGCACGCGGCGTAGGCGTTCAGCGTCGTTATCGATGGCAACGAGATGCGCCATATCGGGCATCAGCTCGAGCAAATGCGCGGTTTTGCCACCAGGTGCGGCGCAGGCGTCTAGCACGCGCTCGCCGGCTTTGGGGTTGAGCAATAATGCGGCTAACTGCGCGGCTTCATCCTGCACCGACAGCGCACCAGAGGCGAGCGCAGGCAGGTTATGAATAGGCAGTGGCTCGATTAAGCGCAGACCTTCGGGCGAAAAGCGCGTTGGCTCTAGCGGTAAACCATCTTCAATAAGCTCAACGAGCAGTTCACTACGGCTATAACGCAGGCGATTTACGCGCAGGCAAATTGGCGCTGAGCTGTTATTGGCTTCGATAATGTCGTTGGCTTCGATGGGCCAGTCAGCTTGGATAGCACGCAGCAGCCATGCCGGATGAGCATGACGTTGAACACTGGCGGCATGCACCAGCTCGGCTTCACGACGCTGCAAACTACGCAGCACACCATTGATAAAGCCGGTGAGCTTTTCCATGCCGAGTTGGCGTGCAGCCTCAACGGTCTCGGCGAGCGCAGCATGATCGGGAATACGCATGGCCAATAGCTGATGCGCGCCGATTAATAATAAAGCTTCGACTTCAGAGTCTTTGGTTGCGCGCTGCAACAGCGGCTTGATTAGCGTGCGGTAATAAATTGCAAAACGCGCGGTGCCCTGCACTAGCTCTTGCAGTAGGCCAATATCTTCGCCGCGACAGAGCTTTTGTGCGCCGGGCAATGTTGCACTTAAAGAGCGCTCGCCTGCTAAGGCTGGAGCTAAAGCTTGTGCTGCCAGTGCACGCACGCCGAGTTGGCGTTTTCCGGTGCTACCGTGGCGTACACTTTGATGCGTTTTTGCCGATAGCGAACTCATAGACCAAATACCGTTTGGGGGCTTAGGGTATCGCGCTTGGCATTAAGCAGTTGCGCGATGGGTAAGGCCTTGCCGCCGGCCAGTTGTAGCGTTTCGATCAATAGCACATTGCCATCGCCACAAGCCACAGCGAGGCCGTGTTTGTCGGCGCGTAAAATAGTACCTGGTGTTTCTACGCTGATGTCATCAGCTAATACGCGTGCCTGCCAAACACGCACGGGCTCGCCATGTAATAGCGTATGAGCCACCGGCACATTGTTAAACGCACGAATATTGCGTTCGATGACTTCGGCACTTTGCTGCCAATCAATCAGCGCTTCTTCTTTGCTAAGTTTGGCGGCATAGGTCGCCAAGGCATTATCTTGAGCCTCGGGTATCAGCTCTTCGCCATCGTGCAAGCTGTCGACAACGCCAAGTAGCGCGTCGCCGCCTAATAAAGCTAGACGGTCATGAAGGCTGGCGCCAGTGTCGCGCAGTGAAATTGGACATGAGGCTTTCGCCAACATGGCACCAGTGTCGAGGCCAACATCCATTTGCATAATGGTAATGCCGGTTTCATTGTCGCCAGCCAAAATTGCGCGCTGAATGGGTGCGGCACCGCGCCAGCGTGGCAGTAATGAGGCATGAACATTGATGCAACCTAAGCGTGGTATCGCCAGCACATCGGGCGGCAGTATCAGTCCATAGGCGGCGACAACCATCAGGTCTGGCTTTAGGGCAGCGAGCTCGGCCTGTGCATCGGCGTCTTTTAGGCTAAGCGGTTGCAACACGGGAATTTCCCGCAACAAGGCTAGCTCTTTAACGGCGCTGGGTTTTAAGGCTCGACCACGACCCGAAGGGCGATCAGGTTGGGTGTAAACGGCGATGACATCATGATGTCCCTGCAGGAGTGCGCGCAGACTTTCTGCGGCAAATTCGGGGGTTCCTGCAAAGACGATGCGTAAGTGGCTTTCCAATGGGTACTCGTGTGTTAGTCGCGGGATTTGTGCAGCTTTTCAAGCTTGGCCTTGATGCGATTGCGCTTTAAGGTCGAAATATAGTCAACAAACAGCTTGCCATCGAGATGGTCGATTTCATGTTGGATGCAGACTGAAAGCAGGCCATCGGCCTCGGTCGTCTGTGGCTGGCCTTGTAAGTCCAGCGCGCTGACGCGAATTAAGTCTGGGCGTTCGACGCTTTCATAGAAGCCAGGAATACTCAGACAGCCTTCATCGTAGGCCTTAGTTTCAGCTGAAATAGGCTCAAACGTTGGGTTAATAAACACCTGCGGCTTCGACTGATCTTCACTTATATCAAGCACTAATAAGCGAATGTGGCGGTCAACTTGCGATGCCGCAAGACCAATACCTGGCGCGGCATACATAGTTTCCAGCATGTCTTTAACGAGCTGACGAATTTCGTCAGTGACTTCGGCCACGGGCTTAGCAACCGTGCGCAGGCGTGGATCGGGAAACTCTAAAATGGGAAGCAACGCCATTTATTTACTCCGGCAGTTGGCAATCAGTGCGCAACGCAGCTACACCTAAAGGTGAGGTTAAACATCGTGCCGCTATTATAGGCTGCAAAACGCTCAGGTGCGACTCAGTGCCAAGCGTTTACTGCGGCTGCAAAGGAGTTGTCTATGGCCATGGATGGCGATGCTGCGATTTATATTGCGGCGTATCTCATGCTGGATCAGCAGGCTAAGCGCTATCGGCATTGGTTAGCCTTGGCGAAAAGCCCAGAGCACGGCATGGCTTTATTGCAGCGCGCAGACGCCAGTTTACGCTTGAATCCAGAAATGGAGGCTGTGTGTCGAGCCTGGCCTGATGGTCGCGAAGCAGAAGCCGTGTATGCGCAATGGCAACATGCTTGCCGCTGGCTTGAGCTGCCTGGCAGTGGCTTGTGGCTGGACAATTTAGCCGATGATCTTGTGCATTGGCCGCAGGGCTTAAAGCGTTGCAGCGAAGAGGAACGCCCGCCTTTGCTGTTTTATCGTGGCGATGAAGCCCTGTTAGGCCTGCCACAGGTAGCGATAGTCGGCAGTCGTGCCGCCACAGCGCGCGGCCTACGCATGGCCTCTGCAGTAGCTAATGATTTGGCGCAGGCGGGCATTGCCATCACTAGTGGTTTAGCTAGCGGTATCGATGGTGCTGCGCATAAAGGCGCGCTGGCTGCAGGCGGCAAAACTATTGCCGTTTTGGGTGCTGGCTTAGATTGCATTTATCCGCCGCAGCATCGTGGTTTGGCCGATGACATTATTGCTCATGGCGGCTTAATTATTTCCGAGTTTGCCCCGCGCACGCCTGCGAAAAAATATCACTTTCCTCGGCGCAACAAGGTAATTGCAGCTTTAAGCCTAGGCGTATTGGTGGTCGAAGCCGGGCCAAACAGCGGTTCGATAAGCACGGCGAAGGCTGCTGGCAATTTAGCTCGCGATATTTGGGCCGTGCCGGGGCCGATAGATCAGTTGCAGTATAGAGGATGTCATCAGCTCATCCGCGACAATAAAGCGGTGTTAGTAGAAGGCAGCGCGCATGTCTTAGAGGATGTCGTGCCACGAATTCAGCAATGGTTTGGCTTAGAGGCCGAAGCACCCTCTCGGGCTTTGTCGGCAACGGCCGATGTGCGGCGCGAGCCCAGTGCAGCGGCGGCAAACCTTCGCGACAGCTTAGATTGGTCGTCATATAGCGTTGATGATTTAGCACAAGCTCAATCTATGCCTATGGGCCAATTGCTGGCTTTGCTTGGCGAGCTCGAGGTTATGGGTTGGCTGGAGGCGGTATCTGGAGGCTATCAACGCGTGGCGCCCTGACGCAGATCAAAATCCGCGTTCGTCTGCATGCTAAACTCTGTGCTCCCAACTACTAGAGATGCATCGATGGCGCAGGCCTCATTATTTCCGCTAAAGCACGCTATAGATGCGTTGGCTCACGATGGCGTGATCGCCTATGCCACCGAGTCGGTGTGGGGCTTGGGGTGCGATCCGTGGTCGGAGCAGGCAGTGAGTCGATTATTGGCGATAAAGCAGCGGCCTTGGCAAAAAGGTTTGATTTTGATTGCCGCCGATATGGCACAGCTTGAGCCATTGCTAGGTCGCGTCACGCCTGAGCAAAGACTATTGATGCAAAGCCGCTGGCCGGGGCCGGTGACATGGCTAGTGCCGGTCTCTGAGCATATTCCGCGATGGCTGCGCGGCGAGCACGAAACTTTGGCGATGCGCGTTAGTGCGCATGCCGGCGTGCAGCAACTATGCCGAGCGTGGGGCGGTCCATTGGTTTCGACCAGCGCCAATCTTAGCGGCCAGCCCGCCTGCAAAACTGCATTACAAGTGCATCTGCGCTTAGGTGGTGAGCTTGATGCCATTGTGCCAGGCCACGTTTCAGGCGCTAAACGCCCCAGCGAAATTCGCGATTTAATTAGCCAGCGCGTGTTGCGCGCGAGCGCTTAGGAGTGAGCATGTCTGCGTCTGAAACAGCGGCACCAAATATTGAGGCCGTAAAAAACTACCTGCTGGACTTACAAGATCGTATTTGTGATGGCTTGAGCGCGATTGACGGCAAAGCTTTTAGCGAAGATAGCTGGCAGCGCGGCCCTGGCGAGCGCCTGGCTGGCGGCGGCCGCACTCGCGTGCTGGAGTTTGGCAATGTCATCGAAAAAGGTGGCGTGAACTTTTCTCACGTCTCGGGCAAAAGTCTGCCCGCCTCGGCTACTGCGCATCGCCCTGAGCTCGCTGGCCGCAGCTTTCAGGCGCTGGGCGTGTCCTTGGTGATTCATCCGAGCAACCCTTACGCGCCCACTTCGCACGCCAACGTACGATTTTTTGTCGCCGAAGCCGATGGTGCTGAGCCGGTGTGGTGGTTTGGCGGTGGCTTTGATCTCACGCCCTACTACGGCTTTGAGGAAGATTGTGTGCATTGGCATCAAACGGCAAAAGCCGCCTGCGAACCATTTGGCGACGAAATTTACCCGCGCTTTAAAAGCTGGTGCGATGACTACTTCTATTTAAAACATCGCGATGAGCAGCGCGGCATTGGCGGTCTCTTTTTTGATGACTGGCAGGCCGGCAGTTTTGAGCAAGCCTTTGCCTTAATGAGAAGTATCGGCGATGGCTACTTGCCCGCCTATGAGCCGATTTTAGCGCGGCGTAAAGACACGCCTTTTGGCGAGCGTGAGCGCGAATTTCAGCTGATTCGTCGCGGCCGATATGTCGAGTTCAACCTGGTGTGGGATCGCGGCACCTTATTTGGTCTGCAAAGCGGCGGTCGCACCGAGTCTATTTTGATGTCGCTACCGGCTGCGGTGAGCTGGCGCTATGAGCATCAGCCCGAGCCAGGCAGCGTTGAGTCGCGCTTGCTAAGTGATTTCTTAACGCCAAAAGACTGGGTAAGCGCATGAGCGAAATAGATCAGTATGCGGTCATTGGCCACCCCATTGAGCACAGCAAATCGCCGCGCATTCATGCCGCCTTTGCCAAGGCGACTAGTCAACGCATGAGTTATGAGGCGCTATTAGCACCGCTAGATGGCCTTGAGAAAACCTGGGTTGAGCTGCGCGCGCGCGGCGGCCGTGGCGCCAATATCACCGTGCCATTTAAGCAAGAAGCCTTGGCGCTGTGTGACCAATTAAGCGAGCGTGCGCAACAGGCCGGCGCGGTAAATACCCTAAGCTTGATGTCCGATGGGCAAGTGCGCGGCGATAATACCGACGGCGCTGGCCTTGTTCGCGATATAGCAGAAAATGCTGGCTGGTCGCTGGCAGGGCAACGTGTATTACTGCTTGGCGCTGGCGGTGCCGCGGCCGGTGTGGTCGGGCCTTTGTTGGCCGCTGGCGTGGCGCATTTGTGCATTGCCAACCGAACCTTGGCAAAAGCTGATCGGCTGGCCTTGGCTTTTGCTGGCCTTGGCTCAATGAGCACTGTGGCCAACTCTGAGCTAGAGCGAGCCAATGATAGCGTCAGCTATGACGTCATTATTAATGCCACCAGTGCCAGCTTGCAGGGCAAAACTATCGCGCTGCATGACAGCTGGTATCGAGCATCTAGCGCGGTTTATGACATGATGTACGGCTTCGACACGGTTTTTTTAGCGTGGGCGCGCGAGCAAAACATAAGCCGTCGTCGTGATGGCTTGGGCATGTTAGTTGAGCAGGCGGCCGAAGCATTTTACCTATGGCGCGGCGTGCGCCCAGAAACTCAATCGTTGCTAGCTAGCCTTCGCGCTGAGCTTGGCTAAATATAAAAAGAGGATGTTGGAATGAAATTGCGTGTGCTATGTGTCGTTGCTTTACTGCCATTAACACTACCGGCTTATGCCGAAGAGGTTGTCGATAAAGGTTGGACTGGCCGTGCAGACTTAGGCTATTTCTCCCAATCTGGTAGCGACGGCGGCAAAGAAAGTTTGACGGCAAAAGCAGAGGCCAAAAGGACTTGGGGCTATTACACACTTGAAAACCAAGCACAGGCGGTCAGCTCTTCCGACGATAAAGCGAATTCTGGTACCGAGCGCTATCTCATTAGCAGCAAGCAGAGCTTTAAGCTCGATAAAAGCGACTATGTGTTCTTGAAAGAGCAATGGGAAAAAGACAGCACCAGTGACTTCCGCTACCAAATGAACTTTACCGGCGGCTATGGCCGTGAGCTCATCAAAAATGATGAGCATACGCTGGTCGGCGAGTTGGGCGTTGGTGTGCGTTATAGCAAGCGCCGCGTTGGTGACTCTGAGACATCGCCGGTGGGCACGGGTGCGTTGGACTATAAATATGTCATCAGCAAAACCGTGAATTTTCATCAGCGCCTCGGTGTTGAAGGCGGCACGGAGAGCATCATTGCGCGCTCCCTAACTGAGCTGCGTGTGCAGTTGCGCGATGAGTTGGGCTTGGCTATTGGCTATGATGTTAAACGAGAGTTTAGCGACAATAATCAACGCTTGTCGTTGACCACGGTGAGCTTGAGTTACGGCTTTTAAGAGCATATCGCTATATGTGCATGCGCCTCTTTTACGAGCGTGCAAGCGGCCACTATCTACTAATTTCTGCGTCTGAGAGTGTCTATGAATGTGTTGCTAACGCCACCGGCCATCCCTGAGTTTGCCAGCCTTCGCCCTGAAGATGTGCCGGCGGCAATCGACACGCTGCTCGCCGAAAGTCGCGCGCAAGTCGAGGCGCTAGCAGAGCAAAAATCACCGACCTGGGCCAGCTTAGCGGCGCCATTGGAAGCGATTGATGACCGACTAAATTCGGCATGGTCGCCAGTGTCGCAGCTCAATGCCGTGGTCAACAGCGAGGCGTGGCGAGAGGCCTACAATAGCTGTCTGCCCAAGCTCTCGGCTTACGGCACTGAAATGGGACAAAACGAGAGCTTATTTCAGGCCTGGCAAGCACTACATGACAGTAGCGAATTTGCTCAACTCAACGCGGCTCAACAGCAGGCTGTACGTAATAATTTGCGTGATTTCCGCCTCAGCGGTATCGGCTTGCCGGTAGCAGAAAAGCAGCGTTACGCCGAGATCAGCGAGCGTTTATCACAGCTGCAATCGACCTTTGCCGATCATGTTCTAGATGCCACGCAGGCGTGGTCATTAAACCTAAATGACGCCTCGCGCCTCAGCGGCATCCCTGAAAGCGGCTTGGCGCTGATGGCCTCATTAGCTGAAAGCCATGACGGCGCAGCGTATCGCCTCACCTTGGACATGCCGGTGTACATCAGCGTGATGACCTTCGCCGATGATCGCGACTTGCGCGAGATGCTCTACACCGCCTATGCCACGCGCGCATCAGAGCAAGGCCCGAATGCCGGCGAGTTCGACAACGGGCCATTGATTGCTGAGATCTTGGCGCTACGCCACGAGCAGGCCCAGCTATTGGGCTATGAGCATTACGCCGCGCTTTCTTTGGCGCCAAAAATGGCCGATAGCGTTGAGCAGGTCGAGGCGTTTTTACACGACTTGGCGGTGAAAGCTCGCCCCGGTGCTGAGCGTGATTTCGATGAGTTAAAAGCGTTTGCCGCACGCGAGTGCGCAATCGAGGCGCTTCAGCCTTGGGATATGACATACGCCAGCGAGCGCCTGAAGCAGCAGCGCTACGCCTTATCGCAAGAAGAATTAAAGCCCTACTTTCCCGCTCCGCGCGTAATTGACGGCCTGTTTGCCGTGGCGGAAAAGCTCTTCGGCTTCGATGTCGTGCCCGCGCCCGAGCTAGAAACCTATCATCCCGATGTGCTGGCCTATGCCATCCAAGAGCAGGGCGAGACGCGAGCTTGGTTTTATCTCGACCTTTACGCTCGCGCCAACAAACGTGGCGGCGCCTGGATGGCCGATGCTCGTGTGCGCCGCCGCTTGCCGAATGGCGAGTTGCAAAAGCCCATCGCGTTTTTGACTGGCAACTTCAGCCCACCCGTTGGCGATCGCCCTGCATTACTGACCCATAACGAAGTCACCACGCTGTTTCATGAGTTTGGCCACGGCATTCATCACATGCTCACCGAGGTGGAAGTTGCCAGCGTGTCGGGCATCAATGGTGTGGCTTGGGATGCAGTCGAGCTGCCGAGCCAGTTCATGGAAAACTGGTGCTGGACGCCGGAAGGCATTGCGCTGATGTCGGCACATGTCGATACCGGTGAGCCCTTGCCCGCAGCTATGCTTGAGCGTTTATTAGCGGCGAGAAACTTTCAGTCCGGCATCATGACGCTGCGCCAATTAGAGTTTTCGCTATTTGACTTAGCCATTCATCGTAGAGCAGGCGTCGACTTTGCCGAGCTATTAAACGTGCTCGATGAAGTTCGCAAAACCACTAGCCTAATGGCGCCGCCTGCGTGGAATCGCTTTGCTTGTAGCTTCAGTCATATTTTCGCTGGCGGTTATGCGGCGGGCTATTACAGCTATAAATGGGCCGAGGTTTTGTCGGCAGATGCTTTCTCGGCGTTTGAGGCCGAAGGCGTGTTTAACGCCGAAACAGGCGCGCGCTTCCGCCAGGCCATTTTGGCGCAGGGTGGTAGCAAACCAGCGGCTGAGTTATTTCAGCAGTTTATGGGGCGCGAACCGTCTGCCGATGCCTTGCTGCGACACACAGGTCTGGCGGCATGAGTGTGCTCAGGCGCTTCATTGCCGGGGCGAAATGCCCCGGCTGTGGCTTGGAAGATAAGCTGCAGCTATGCACCGAAGATGGCCGCGAATGGGTCGCCTGCGTACGCTGCGATTACACCGATGTGCGGCCGACAGAGGTGACCATGAAAGAGCCCGATGAAGAGCACGACAATGAGACTGGAGTCGTACGCTTTAAGCCTTAGCGGGCAGGTGTAGCGCCAAGCTGGCGGCGCTGCCAGCGGTGCAGCAGCCAGCTCATTAACAAGAAGCTCAGCGCAAATAGCACCACGAGCGCTGCAATCGGCAGATGCAATGGCTGACCGATCAATACGGCTGCGCTCATACACACCACCGCGATGATGCTAGCCCGCCGTGCCATCTGCGCTGGACTGCGTGCCAAATAGCGTGCGGCGGCGGCGGGAATAACCATCAAGGCACTGATCAACAACACGCCCATAACCTTTGCACCAGCGGCGACTACGGCTGCTAGCAATAACAGTAGGAGTGGGCGTAGCCAATGCACTGGCCAGCCATCGACTGCCGCGGTTTCTTCATGAATGGCGGCGGCGACCAAGCCTGTCCAGTGCCGCCATAACAGTAGCGCCACGACAACTAAACCAAGGCACATCCAGATAATATTGCTGCTGCTTAAGCTCAGCAAATTACCAAATAGGTAATCCTCAAGCGCGTGCCCTCCATGCTCGTCATGGCTGGTGGTCATCAGCAGTGCCAAGCTCATGCCGGCATAAGCCATGATAGTCAGCCAAGTATCAATGCCGTGTTCGCTATTACGCATCAGGCGACTTAATAGCAGCGCTGCAGCCATGCACACGGCAGCGACCATTGTGCCCATGGGCAAGTCAAACATTAGCGCCAAGGCCACGCCAAAGAGCGAGGCATGAGCGAGACTGTCGCCAAAATAGGCCATGCGCCGCCATAACAGTAGGCTACCTAATGGCCCGGCAACTAGCGCGGTGAGCACGCCACCAAGCAGCGGGTAAATAATATCAGTCATGTTTACATCCGGTGTCGCAGTCGGTGGCATCGCCTTGCAGGCTGTGATGATGATCGTGGTGGTGCGTATAAATGGCTAAATCGCGGCCGCCGCTAGCGCCAAATAAGCGCTGATACTCGGGATGCTTGCTCACCGCTTCCGGATGCCCCGTGCAGCAGACATGGCGATTTAGGCAGACTACCTGGTCGGTCGCCGCCATCACCACGTGTAAGTCGTGCGAGACCATGAGCACGCCGCAACCATGACGATCACGAAGCTTGCGAATTAGCGCATAAAGCTCATTTTGACCGGCAAGATCAACGCCTTGCACTGGCTCATCGAGCACTAATAAGTCTGGTTTGCGCAGCAGAGCGCGAGCTAGAAGCACGCGTTGCTGCTCGCCGCCAGAGAGTGTTAATGCAGCATGAGAGAGTAAATGCTCGGCACCAACTTCGCGTAATGCAGATAAAATTTCCGATTGCGAATATTGCTGCCTTGGCGCAGGCCATCGCAACCATGAAAAGCGCGACGGCTGCCCACTAGGCCCTGGCAGTGCTAAAAAATCGGCCACAGTTAAGGGCAAGTACGGGTTCAATGGGAAGCGCTGAGGAACATAACCGATGCGCAAATTAGGCGCTAACCAGCGTTGGCCTGAGCTGGCAGGCATCAAGCCTAAAGCGATACGAATTAGACAGGTTTTGCCGGCACCATTTGGGCCAATAATCGTGGTGATTTGACCGCGCTGCAACGATAGATCAACACCCTCAAGCACGCTGCGGCCATCGATATGCCAGCTGATATTGCTGAGCTTGAGCAAAGGCTCGGCCAATGGCCGCAGACTACTAATATTCAAGGCCATATCAGCGCTCATCAATGCAGGCTTGGCAGGTGCCCATTAGTTCCAACGCGCCATGCGTTACTGTGAAGCCCGCCGCTTTCGTTGCGGCATCAATGGCAGTGGTAATGCCCTTCACTTCCGCCAATTCCTCGGCGGTGCCGCACTGCTGGCAAATCAAAAAGTAGCCGCCATGTGCGTGCTCTGGGTGCGCGCAGCCCAAAAATGCATTGAGGCTAGTGATGCGATGCACTAAGCCCTGTTGCAGCAAAAAATCCAGTGCGCGATAAATTGTTGGAGGTGCCGGTTTATGACCTTCTTGCGCGAGCTGATCTAGCAGTTCATAAGCACCTAGCGGCTTATGGCTAGCCCACACCAGCTCCAAAACGCGTTTACGCAAAGGCGTTAGGCGCGCGCCAGCTTCCGAACATAGGCGCTCGGCCGACGCCAAAGCGCTATCAACACAGTGCGAATGATCATGCGCAAGTGTGGGGCTAAGTCGCTGAGACTTGATCCGCTTCGGCTCTCGCAACGTAGACTCTCGCTTTGAGGTGCTAGGCTTTAACGAGGGCGACGTGCTGTCCTGTGCAGAAAGTGGACGAAAAGCGGCGGGCATAGCGCATTAGCCTGAAATGAAGTGACGCAACAGTGTAACATAACGCCACGATTTCGAAGCGAGCCACGTCATGAGTACACGCCCACCTCTAGTTCTAGTCGATGGCTCGTCATACCTCTATCGCGCCTATCACGCGATGCCGCCATTGACTACGCGCACAGGCCAAGCCACAGGCGCGATTAAGGGTGTTGTTAACATGCTAAAAAGCCTGGTTAAACAGGTTGGCCCTACGCATGTGGTCGTGGTTTTCGACGCGCCCGGCAAGACATTTCGCGATGATATTTACCCCGAGTACAAAGCTCACCGCCCACCCATGCCCGATGATATGCGCACGCAAATTGCGCCGTTGCACGCCATGGTGCGGGCGCTGGGTCTGCCACTGCTGTGCACTCCCGGCGTTGAAGCAGACGACGTCATCGGCACCTTGGCACACACCGCCGCCAACGCCGGATGGCCGGTGCTAGTGTCCACCGGCGATAAAGATCTGGCGCAGCTGGTTAATAAAGACATCACGTTGGTGAACACCATGACCAGCGTTGTGCTCGATGAGGCCGGTGTTTTCGGCAAATTTGGCGTGCGCCCCGACCAAATCATCGATTATTTAATGCTGATGGGCGATAGCTCTGACGGCATTCCTGGCGTGCCTAGCGTGGGGCCAAAGACAGCGGTGAAATGGCTAACAGTCTATGACACGTTGGAAAATATCGTTGCCCATGCCGATGAAATTAAAGGCAAAGTTGGCGAGAAGCTGCGCGACTTCATTC
>Ga0208814_1001225_pt1 | contig 12409 bp, 3 predicted proteins | sample MalvirAntarct_55_FD_184253 | JGI IMG/M metagenome (GOLD analysis project Ga0208814, IMG submission 184253) | Marine viral communities from the Global Malaspina Expedition - Malaspina viral metaG Antarct_55 (SPAdes) (version 2) | ecosystem: Environmental > Aquatic > Marine > Oceanic | place: South...
GCCAAGTGTAAGTGGTATAAAGGGTTATTTTGCTGTAGTTACGGTGTCTACTGATACAGTTACAGATCCTGGAGGATTAAAAGAATTATTTGCAGTATCAGCAAACTACGTACAATCATCTTATTAATAATAAAAAATAAAATATATGGTATTATCAACTATGGCAATGTTATCTGGAGGAGCTTCATTAATAGGCGGTTTCTTAGGCATGGGCGCGGCTAAAGCTGCTGAAAGAAAAGCTTATGAAGATAAAATGAGAGCTCAAGGAGCTTTAAGTAAGCTTATTAAAGACAGGCAAAAAGTTATAAATCCTTTTGAAGGTGTAACAAATCTATCTTCAATGCTTAGTAATCCTATGGAAAACTTAAGCGTTGCCACTCAAGCTGCAGAGATGCAGGCTGAAGAAGCTGATATATCATTAGCTAATACACTAGACACTGTTAGAGCTACAGGGGCAAGTGCAGGTGGCGCAACTGCTTTGGCTCAAGCCGCTTTGAAAGCTAAAAAAGGAGTTTCAGCTAGTATAGAAAAACAAGAAGCTACTAATGATAAACTAAGAGCTCAAGGAGAGCAACAGCTTCAACGGCAAAAAATGGCAGAATCTCAAAGAATTCAAGGAGCCGAAGCACAAGGTAAGCAATTTATGTTTAATACTCAAGAGCAAAGAGACACCGCTCAAATGGATAGGCTTTCAGCACAAATATCAGGTGCTGCGCAAAGAGAATCTCAAGCTGCGTCAGATTCTACTGGAGCTTTAACAGGTATGATAGGTGGTTTAGCTTCTATTGGGTCAAGTTACATGGGCGCTCAGGCAACTGTAGATGCTGCGAATGCACCATATGAAGCATAATAAAATTAATAAAAATAAAAAATGAGTTATAGAAACCCAGCACAAGCGGTAGACACGCAGACAGGTCAGCATTATGCAAATTTACAAAAAACAATAGCAGGTTCATTTGGCAACTACGCTAACGCTATAGGCGCTATTGGTCGTAAAAAGCTAAAAGATGTTGCAGATGCCGCTAAAAGAAAAATTAAAAGGGATAATGATATTAAGAAAAATACCGATAAAGGTCAAAAAGATGTTAATAGAGTTGCAAAAGAATATACAAGTATATACTTTGGGAACGCGGGTGATATGCTTGATAAATCTGCTGAAATGCAAAAACAAAACGTAAATGACCCTATTACAAATCAAAGAGTTTCTGAAATATCTGCAATCGGTGACAATACCGCAATAGCTACAACTACTTTGTTTTCAGGTAGAAAAACATATACAACAGCTAGTCAAAAGCCTATAGGCACTTATGGTGCATTAAGTCGTTTTGCAGATGAAAAAGAGATTTACAATAGTGATAATTTATATAAAACATCTGAAGCAAGTTTAAAGTCTAGGACATCAGCCATGTATGCTTTCAATAACAGTAATAACTTAGTTACTACTTTTGAAGTAAAAGATAGTAAAGGAAACGTAATGAATTACGACATGAGTCAAGGCCCGCCAATAATGCCGGATATTGTTCCAGACTGGCAAAAGGATGTTGATAACTTTATTAAGCAAGGAAAAAACAGTCAAGGTTTTTTAGATTTAAATAATCCAAAGAGCGCTATATTCAAAAAGGGTAAAAAAATATATGAAAATGGCGTACTTATTGGTGTCATGCCTGATACGGAATGGTTTAAAGAATTAATAAGACCAGCCGTAGAGGCAAACTTAACAGGTGGATATACTGCTAAAGAAGCTATAATGTTAAATAATAATATACTTAACCAAGGGAAAAAATCAAGCACTGAGCCTCAACTATTGCAACAAGATGAATGGCTCACGTATGGAGAAGACGATAATAGTGCAGAAGCAGTTGCCCAAAGAGAAGCTAAAAAAACAATTATTGAAAATGGTATTAAGTTAATAGTTAACGAAGCTCCTTTTCTTAAGAAAATGTATAGATATGCAAAACCAAAAAATACTGAGCCCGCGGGAGAAGTTTTTAATACCGAGGTCGTAATAGATGGATTTTTAGATGATTTAGAGGGAGCATATAATCAAGCTGGATTTGGTGTTGGTGATGGAGAAAGAGATCAGGCTGGTATTACGATAGACAATAGTAATCCTGATGTGCCTGTTGTGACTCAGACAGTTTCAAATGGTAAAACAATTGTTGATCCACGAAAAAGAGTAAAGAAGGGAGTTACTACATACTCTGGAGGAGAGACTGGTTTTGACACAAAAGTACTTGATCCATCAACAGATAGTGGATATAGATTAATGATGCGTACTTTAATTGATAAAAATAAAAGTTTTACCGCAGAGCAGAAAAGATCTCTTCAAGCGTCTGTCAATAAAAAAGGAGCTTTTAAAGACTATCAGCAAAGAAAAGAGATTAAAAAAAGAACTGTCTGGTTTAGAGATAACCCTATAGAGAATTACAATAACGAAGCTGAACGAGAAGCCGCTTACAGAAATCAAAATTAAAAATAAACACATGGAGAAGTATAAAATGCTTGATGGATCTATAGTAGACATAAGTAATTATAGCGAAATTGAAAAACGAGCTTGGTTAAGTATGAATAAAGATGCTGTTTTAATAAAAGAAGAAATCTCTAAAAAGCCGGGAAAGGAGACGGGTCCTACTGTAGAGGTAATTGCAGAAGGGCCAAAAGATACGGAATCCAAATTGGAAACTGGTTCTTCGGAATTACCAATCGAGATAGATACTGAATTTGATACTGAATTTGATGATGGAGAGTTAGATGGAATATTTTTAAAATTTGAAGGCCCCGAGAGTAAAATTAAAAAAATAATTGGAGCAGATGCTTTTAACGACACTGGAAGAGAAGGGGCGTGGGGAGAGTTTGTGAATGAAACTGTTGATAAGGATGCATATGCTCAAGGTGCTGGGTATATAACTCCTGAGAAAAGAGCTAAAATAGCTGAGTCTATAGGAGGCTTAACTTACCCTTCTAGTAATTTAGATGGTTTACCTAATTTTATAACTGAAAATGTAGCAAATGGTCAAACTATTGTTTACATAGAAGGAGATAGAGACGGATTAAATTATAACGACTCTAAAAGAGTTTTAATTGATCAACAAGCTAAAATGAAGGCTTTTGAGGCCCAAAGTAAAGAAGGTATTTATGGCGCGGCTAAAGCGTTTAAAAGAGCGCAAGATAAATTTTATAAAAGCTATGATGCTCACCTGGATAAGTATAACACATTTCAAGACGGTGTTATTTTTATTGAAAAAAATAAACTTGCAAATGAAAGAGCTGTAGCGTTTGGTAAAAAATTATGGCAAGATGCAGTAAAAACTGAAGGCCGAGAAGAAGCAACTAAAAAAGCCGTACAAGCCAGCAAAAATTTTTTAGACGATGAAGGCAAAGAAGCATACGCATTAGAGCAGAAGATTATAAATTTAGACAAAAGTTCTCCTGATTATGAAGAAAATAAAAAGAAACTTGAAAAAAGTAAAGAAGAATTACAAGGAGCTCCAAGGTTTTACGATGTAACTACAGGAACCAGTACGCTTGAGGCTGAAAAGGCTACTCCGGAAGCTGTTGGTATAAATGATGAGGCTGAAGATCTAGCTGCGAACAATACAAAAGCGCAATTAGAAGAAATAGTTGCTATAGGAGAAAAAAGAATAGTTGGTTTAGTTTTAGATTTTGCTGATTTAATTAAAAACAATAAACTTGATGAGCAAAAAAGCCTTGTACCATTCCCGTTTACTGGGGCTTCTTCTACTAAAACTAGTAATTATAGAAAAGAAGGTGAACCAGAGCTACAATTTAATAAAAAAATACAACACATTCTTGATACAGGTGAATTACCGAAAAATGGCTTAAAATCTCTTGTAGATCTTTTTACTTCTGCAGAGAGTGAATATGGTAAAGTGTATAAAACCGCGAGGTTAACAAGTAAAACTTTAAAAAACGAGTTTGACACAGTTCTTAAAGACTATCTTGTAGCAAGTACAGCTCTAAATACGAATGTAAATATACTTTTAGATGATGATAAAGAACTTGCTTCAGAGTTTATAGAATCTGTTGGAAATAGTTTTAATATAGATGTTTTTAGCGATAGTGACACTAAGAGTGAAAAACAAGGAAGACTAGTTAATATGTTCTCTGAAAGAACTGGTACTTTTGATATGGATAAACTTGAAAGTCTAAGAAGAAAGAACTCTAGTACAACATGGCAGCAGGATGTGCTTATTGGATTTCCTGAGCTTGTTAAGTTTATTGGTGAGCTTTATGTATTTAGAACACTTAGTTTTGGACAAATTGCAAGATTAGGTAGAGTACAAAAATCAATGGGTGCTAGTATATTCGAAGGTAATACCGCCGCTATTAAAGCCAATAACATAGTTGCAAATATATTTGTTGAATCAAGTGAATTTGCAGGCGCCGCTGCAATGTCTAATCAATTTGGTTTTGGAGAAGAGCAAGACGTTTTACAATCAGCTAAAAGTGGTGGTTATTTAAGTTTTGGTGGAGTTCTTGGTAGACAATTTTTTAAATTTGGAAGACAAGCTTTATCTAAAACGGGTTTAGATTCAAAACTAACTAATTTTAGCTTTATTCAAAGAACAGGAGAAATGGGGTTGGTTAAAAGATTCTATCAAAATTCACAAGCAGCAATAGGTGGTTCGACAGCTGTTGTAGCTAGTAGCATATTAATGGATCCAGAAGACTACGAATGGAGCGAAACGGCTGAAGTTATGGCTGTTGAATTTTTTAAACTGCTAGCCTTAGGATACGCTAGAGGTCCTATGAACTATAATAGAGCTTATGAGACAATGGGAAATGACTTGTTATCTTTTAAAAAAAGAACTTTATCGTCATCTAAAGGAACAAAAATATTAAACTTACCAGAAAATCACACAGATTCACCTAACAAAGATTCTAACAAGATAACAAAAGAAGCTAAAGAAAAAGAATATAATAAAATTAAAGATCAAGTAAAAAAAGGAGAAATAACTAGAGAAGAAGCTGCTGTTAAATTTAAAAATATTACAGAAGCTGCTAAAGCTGTTAATTCTCAAATAATGTTAAATCAAGCTAGAGAAAGCGTAGAGGCTTCTATTAAAGCCGGTGAGACATTATCTTCTGGACAGCAATATTTATTAGGTAAAAAAATAAAAAATTCTCCTAATGATATCACGGTTGAAGACGTTAATAATATATCTAAAATGACTCCAGAAGGCTTGTTGATAAGCGTGGGTGAGGTTGTAAACAAGAATTCATTAAAAAAAGCAAAAGAATTTATAGAATCACAAAAAATAGCAATTAAGCTGCTAGACGGTGGTGGTTATATAACTACGACTGGAGGGTTTAAAGCAACGGGCGGTTTTGCAGGAGAGTTTAGAGCTAAATCAAAACCCTTGAGAAAAGAAACTTTAAAATTTCTTCAAGAAAGAAGCGATGCTAGTCAAGTATTGGAAGAACTTAAAGAGGTAGATAAAAAAAATCTTAATCCAATAGAATTAGCTGAACTAGATAGACAAATAGCATCAGCTAAGAATAAATTTAGTAAATACGAAGGAACTTATGTTTACGACGTTGAGTCTAAACTTAAAAAATATATTGGTGGAGAAAAGTATAAAAATCTTCAAATTAAACTACAAGACGAAGCTATAGCTGAATTTGACAAAGATGTTTCTAGAGAAAAAGAATCTGATAAAGCTAAAAATATAAAAGGAGAGCAAGTTGTAATAAATGATATTGTCAGTTTTCAAAAAAAATATAACCAAGTTATTGGAGATGGTAGAGACGTTGGGGGTAAAATTGCTTTTACTGATCAAATAACTGGTGACAGGTACATAAATAAAAATAAAGCTTTAGAAGTTAGAAATACAGAGTCTGGTAATCACGAGCGTATTCATGCTTTCTTAATTGATTCATTAAAAGATGTTAACGGTAGAATAACTGATGAAGGTATTAAAGTTATTGACAATATAATAGATGGCTTAAGCCCTTCTGAAAAAGTATTGTTATCTGAAGAACTTAAAGGAAGAGGTTATAAGGGAAAAATGTCTAGAGATAAAAAAGGTTATTATGAAGAAAACTTAACTATAATAGGTGAATTTGCTGATAATAATAAATTATCAAATCCTAAAGAATTAGGTAAACGATTAATAATGCTAGTACCTGCTTTAAGAAGAAAATATTTTAAAAATTTAAAAGTAGATGAATCTACAGGTGAAGGGATGCTTGAGATGATAAAAGGTTTTTCTAAATATAAAGAAGGTGTAATAGCAGCTGATAAATTTGCTAAAAACGCTCAAACTAAACCTGAAATAAAAAAAGCTAAAGGAGCCGCGTTTAGCTCTTCAAGAGCCGAATTACAAGATAAACTTGAAAAGCTTAGAGAGGAAGAATTCTCTATGGAAGAGCAAGACTTTAAGGCTCAAGAAAGTAATCTAGAATTTAAAATACGTGCAGCGGAGAAAAAAATAGATAAAAATCCATCTACAAACAAATCTAAAGCAAAAGTAAAACAAGATACAAAAAGATTAGGTTTAGCAATAAATAAATTAATACCCGAAGGAACAACTAAAGCTAAATACGATAATGACGTCATAAAACAAGTGTCTGCTGATCTTATTGTTGGGGAAAAATTAAATCCTTTAATTAGAAAGATAGCTAGTGGGTACGGGATAACAGCTGATAATGTTTATCAAAAAAGCTGGAACGATTTTTATGTAGCTGTAAAAAATCCTCAGTTTGTAAGAAACTTAAAAAAGTTTAATCCAGAAGAAAATAATGATTTTGGGGGATACGTAATAGGTAGTCAATTTGGAATTAGAAATAGAGTAAAAGAAGCTCTTAATGAGTTTAAAAAATTAGCTGAAGGAGGTATAAAACAAGACATTTCTACGGCTAATAAGATAGCTGAAAATACTTCATCAGAAACCACTAAAGATGTAAAGCTTATAAAAGCTACAAAAATCTTAAATGCAGAGCAATTAGCTAGAGCTAAAAAGATAGTTGCTGACATGTCTATAGATTATGAAAATTTATCTTACAAAAAATTAAAAGGTGTAACTAGAGAAATAACTAGTGAGCTAACAGGTATACCTGAAAATAAAATTGGTTTTCCAGCCAAGAATTTATCTCAAGGACAAACTACTACGGCTGCTATGTTTATTAGCAATAATATAGAATACATTAGAAACACTCTTCCAGAAGGAGCCGTGTTAAAAGGAGCGTCAGAAAAACTTATTGGAACATCGACAGGTTTGCCTGAAAAAATGCTTAAAGCTTTTTATGTTAAAAACAAAAGAGGTGATAACTTATTTCCGTATATACTAAGAAAAAATCTAACTAGTAATGAAATATTAGAAGAAATAGGTAGACCTAGGGGTGGTAAACCTGTACCCATAGATCCAAGAACTCCAAGAGGTACAATTATAAAAGCTATTATAGATACAGTAGACAAAAATATAACTAATGAATTAGTTAGAACTGAAAAAGACCTAACTCCACAGCAACGCGTAGACGCAGGTGCTGGTAAAGGTAGGGCTGTATTTAGTGAAGAATTAATAAGGCAAAATTTTCAAAACAATAAACTGATTCCTGCTTTCATTAAAGGTTTAGAATCTAAAAGGTTTAAAGAAATACTCAAAACATATACTTCAAAACCAGAAGAAAAAAGACCTTGGTTAAGAGCTGCTACTGAGTATTTTACTGGAGAAAATAGTTTAGACATGAAGTCAAATTTGCAGCGAAAAGTTATACTTCAAACTTCTGATCTTTTAGGAATGAAGGGTCCAGGAGAGGTTTCTGTTAGACGACAGATTACAGACAGGGGTTTTGAAGAAGCTGTTAAAGTTATAAATGATTTCACAAAAAATAATTTAAAAAAAGGAAATTTTTCCTATAACGGTATAGATTTGGCTATTGGTGGAGAAATAACCAAGGCCGACTTATCGACTAAAGAAGGTATAAACAAAGGTAGACTAGCGCTTAAAGAGTTAATAAATAGTTTAGCGGCTAAAGGCTTTATAGACAAAGATATAAAGCAGTTGGTTTATGGAGCTTTTATAACTCCTGCCGGTCTTGGTAAATATAGTGGAGGCAAAACGCCTAAGGGTATTTCATTGACAGACGCAGAGTTAGGAGAAAAGAAGAAAAATTCTAGAGGCGGTCTTATTAGAAATGTTGAAGATTATGATAAAAATTTTAAGTCTAATCAGCTTTCGCTTGAATTAGGTCTGAAAGAGCAAAAAATAACTAAAAATACATATGTAAAAGATTATTGGACAGATTTTAAAAGTAAATTCAAATTTAATCTAATGAATTCTAATGAGAAACAAAAGTTTCTTATTGAATTAAACAAAGAAGGTGAAAGAAATGAAAAACAATTATTACAAGTAATAGAAACAATAAAAGATTTACGAATAGAAGACTCTAGTAAAAGATTGTTAAATACACAGTTATTTGCTGGAATGAGTGCTTTAGGAAAAAGAACTTCAACAGTTAAGTATGTTTTAACTAATAAAGATGGTAAGATTTTTTCTTTTAAAGAATTAGAGAAATTAGGTTTAACTAAACCTGGTGACAAGGGAGTGTTTGAGCACACTAAACCAGCTAAAAGAATATCTTTAGCTTCTTATTCTTATATTAAAACAGGTGATCCTAGATTTTTAAAAATATTAAAACAAGAATTAAAGACTTTTGATTCAGCTTTAATAACTGAAAAAATGGATGCTTCTTTAAGGGACCTAAAGCTTCAATCAACTATGGGTTTAGATTATAAGCCTACTTCTGATCCTATGGTTACTAGATATAAGGAAATGGTGCAATCTCTTTCTGAAAAAGGTGTTTATTTTAAAAATATTTTAACAGATAAATTAATAACTCCTTTAGATGTACTTAGTGAAATTGATGGCGTTAAAGAAATAGATAAAAAAGATATTCCTTCTTTAGAGAAATATAAAGCTATAAGTGAACAAGAGGTTAAACTTGCTGAAAGTAAAGTAAAAGCTAGCTTTTCTAATAATAAGACAATGCCTAGTATTATAAAATATGATAAACCTATTTCAATAAAAACAGGTATAGATGCTTTAAGAAAAACAGATAAAGCTCTAGATATTGCTAGAGATAAATCTGCTCCAGTTAAAAAAATAAGAGTATTTGATTTTGATGACACGCTTGCTAAATCTAAAAGCAAAGTATTAGTTACTATGCCAGGTGAGAAAGTCGTTTACAATGCTAGCCCAAAAACCTTTGATCAATTAGGTAAAAGAACTGGTTTAATATTTTTAGCTACAGACATGAAAGAAGCTCAAGAATATGCCAAAAGTAATCGAGGTGAAGTTAAAACAATTTCGGTAAACGAATCTAGATTAGCTACTGAAAATCAAGTTTTAGATAAAATGAAGAGTCTAAATATTAATACCAGCGAGGGGTTGTTATATGAAATGATAGACTCTAGATTTGAAAATTTTTATATTGGAAACGAAAATTTAAATAAACTTAAGGAAGCTTTAAAACAAAGTGGTTTTGGTGGTTTTAAATATAACGATGGATCTCAAATATCTAGCAAAGGAACTGAAAGTATAGCTGTTATAGATAAGTCTATAATTAAAGAATCAACTAAAATAAACGCTACAGAATTTGCTGAAAAATCTGAAGTTCTTACAAGCGAAGGTGCTAAATTTGATTTTAGCGAGTTTAGTAAAGTTATGGATGGTAAGAAAGGACCTTTATTTGAAGTAGCTAAAATTATAGCTGATAAACGAGGAACTGATGACGTGTTTGTTTTAACTGCTAGACCAGCAGAAGCCGCTGGTCCTATACAGGAATTTTTAAAATCTTTAGGATTAAATATACCTTTAAAAAATATAACTGGACTAGGTGATGGCACGTCAGAGGCAAAAGCTGGTTGGGTTATTGGTAAAGCTTCTGAAGGTTATAATGACTTTTATTTTGCTGATGATGCTATTAAAAATGTTAAAGGAGTGAAAGATGCTTTATCTGTTTTAGATGTTAAGTCAAAAGTTCAATTAGCTAAAGTTGCATTCAGTGAGTCAATGGATGTTACATTTAATAAAATAATTGAAAACAAAACAGGTATAGCTGCAGAGAAAAACTTTGCTAAAGTAAAGGCTCGATTAGCCGGTGCTAAAAAAGGTAGGTTTAATTTCTTTATACCTCCTTCTGCTGAGGATTTTGTAGGTTTATTATATAAAACCTTAGGCAAAGGTGAAGTTGGTAACCAGCAATTTGATTTTTATAAAAAATCATTATTTAATCCATACGCTAGAGCAATGACTAATATAACAGTAGACAGAAGAGCTTTGTATTCAAATTTTGACGCGCTTAAGAAAGAATTAAAAATAATTCCTAAAAATTTAAAGAAAAAAGTAGGAGATACTGATTTTACAAGAGAGCAAGCCGTAAGAGTATATATGTGGGACAAGGCGGGTAAAGAAATACCTGGATTATCTAAGTCAGATTTTAAGCAATTGAAAGATATGGTTAAAAACTCTGCAGAATTAACTGTTTTTGCTGATCAAGTTATTGCATTAAACAAGGGTGCTGAGGTTTCTAATCCTAAAAGTGATTGGATAACTGGAACAATGACAACAGACATGCTTGAAAATCTAAATACTATTAAAAGAAAAGAATATTTAGCAGAATGGCAACAAAATGTTGATGTTATATTTTCTGAAAAGAACTTAAATAAGATGGAAGCTGCCTATGGTGAGCCATATAGAAAAGCGTTAGAAAACATGTTAGGTAGAATGAAAACTGGTAGAAATAGAACTTTTACAGAGGATAGTACTGGCGGAAGATTAACTGATTGGATAAATGGATCTACTGGGGCTATAATGTTTTTTAATTCAAAATCTGCAGTTTTACAGACAATATCAGCTGCGAATTTTATTGATTTTAAAGATAACAATATTTTTGCTGCTGGAAAAGCTTTTGCTAATCAACCGCAGTATTGGAAAGATTTTTTAATGCTATACAATTCTGATTATTTAGTTGAAAGACGTGATGGTTTAAAAATAAATATAAATGAAGCAGATATTGCTAATATAGCAAAAGAAAATGGAGCTAGAGGTGTTGTTAATAAATTATTAAAACTAGGTTTTACACCTACACAGGTGGCAGATAGTTTTGCTATCGCCTCAGGTGGTTCAACTTTCTATAGAACAAAAGTAAAAGCCTTAATGAAACAGCAAGCTGTAGATAAAGAATTAACGAAAAAGAATAGAAAGATTACATACGGCAACAAGTATACTATAGAGCAAGCGGAGAAAATAGCTATGATAGAGTTCAGAGAAAGAGCGGAAGAATCTCAGCAATCAAGTAGACCTGATAAAATAAGCATGGAACAAGCAGGTCCATTAGGGCGTGTTGTACTAGCTTTTGCTAATACGCCAGCACAATATGCTAGAATAATTAAAAAATCAGCTAGTGATCTTAAGAATGGCCGAGGAGATGCTAAAGCTAATATATCTAAGATAATGTATTATGGAGTTGCGCAAAACATTATGTTTAACTCATTGCAGCAAGCTTTATTTTCAGTTGCATTTGGCGATGAAGAAGAAAATCTTAGTAATGAAGATTACGATAAAAACTTGGCTCGTAAAAATGAAAAAACAATTAGAATAGCTAATGGTATGGCTGATTCTATTCTTAGAGGTACTGGTATTGGAGGAGCTATATTTAGTGTTGTTAAAAATGCAGCAATGAAAATATACAGTGAATCTGAAAAGAAAAATCCTGAATATGAAACTGTTGCTTTAGAATTATTAAAAATATCACCACCTGTGTCTTCAAAGGTCAGCAAAATAATGTCTGCTGGTAGATCATTTTCTTGGAATACTGAGGAAATGAAAGCTAAAGGATTTAGTTTAGATAACCCTGCTTATTTAGCTGCGGGTAACACTGTTTCAGCTTTAACAAATATACCTCTTGATAGAGTTGTAAAAAAAATGCAGCATATAAAAGCATCTTCTGACGCTGAGTTAGAATCGTATAAACGAATTGCATTACTACTTGGATGGAGTGAATGGGATTTAGGTATTGAAAAAGAAAAGTTTGTAAAATCAAAGCGAAGAACTAGAGGAAGAAAAGGTAAATTTGGAATTTAATATGAGATATTTTAAAATAAAAGAATTTGATTCTCCTGATTTAGAAGGAAGTGGATCTAGTATGGATTCAAAGATATTGTACATGCTAGACGACGCTAGAAAAAAGTATGGTAAAGCTATAAAAATAAATAGCGGATACAGAACTAGATTTCACAATGCTAAAGTTGGCGGGGTGGAATCTTCCTCTCATTTAAAAGGGCTAGCTGTTGACATAGCTTGTAGTAAATCTTTAGATAGATTTAAGCTAATTAAAATACTATTAGAAGTAGGTTTTAATAGATTAGGTATTGGAAATACATTTA
>Ga0208814_1001226_pt1 | contig 12408 bp, 10 predicted proteins | sample MalvirAntarct_55_FD_184253 | JGI IMG/M metagenome (GOLD analysis project Ga0208814, IMG submission 184253) | Marine viral communities from the Global Malaspina Expedition - Malaspina viral metaG Antarct_55 (SPAdes) (version 2) | ecosystem: Environmental > Aquatic > Marine > Oceanic | place...
ATATTGGCATATTATACACAGTATCCCATGTATAACCCCCCTTTCCATGAAATACTATCTCATGTATGCTGTCGAAGACATTTAATCTAAACTGAGGTGCTGTTTTAGATGTCAGGCCAAAAAAAGCTAATCCCGATAGGGATATCTACGCCCTCCTCTCGTCCTTCTGGATAAAACTTTAAATCGATGTCTGGTGTTAAATTTCTTATTGCTTCTCTAATGGCTCTTGAGTCTTGTGCTAATAGATACTTTTCTACGAACTCTCTGATGGATTTTGATTCTTTATCTCCATTTATAGAAGTTATTTGATATTTCAATCTTGTAGTTACTGTAGGTGCTCCCTCTTTAATTATCTTTTTAAGACCTTTAAGCTCCTGCTCTATCTTCTTCTCATCTGCTCCTGTTAATAACTTAAAGGTTATAGTGTTTTCAGATTTAGGTAAAGTTAGTGTGAATTCGTTCTCTGTTGCTTTTTTAAAGTCATCAGATAACTCTTTAGGAAGTAGTGTTGTTAAATCAATAGTGTGATCTTCTCCTCCATACTGGAAGGTGTAATCTGATCCATATCCTAAGGCACGAATAGCTACCATAAGAGCGTTCTTGTCTCCAATAAGTAAATCATCAACTTTTACATCTCCTATGATGACAGATTGGATAAGCTTATCTAAAACTGTTCCGTTCTCAATATAAGATTGATTTGATAAGATGTCCTCTTCACGAGCACTCATATACTTAACTTCTACCTTTCCTGATGATAATGGTGATTCTTGTGGGTAAAGTTTACCTCCCGATGGGAGAGTAACTTCTTCTGTTGGCATTTTTATTTCCATAAACTTGTTTTAATGACTTCTTTTATATAAATATATAATACAACAATTATTTGAATAAAAAAAGCCCGGACGTTAAATCCAGGCTTATTGTTTATAAGTAGTTGATTGTAAGTGTATTCTAGAAGTTTAAAACAGCGTAATCAATCTCTACAGTCATTGTAAGTTCTTGGGCAGCTGACTCATTATCATAGCTATAGTCCCCAAAGGTAGCATTTGTAATAAGTGATCCTTTTAAAATCCACTCAGATACGATATCTCCTACAGGACCTAATACGTTGAAAGTTAAATCTTTCTTGTAAAAGTCACTATAACCATCACGTCCTGTTACAGATTCATGGTGTAGTCTTACCCATTCCATTACCGCTTGAGCTCCAGATGGAGTGATCGGATCAAATAATGTGAAAGTTACAGGTTGCCAGATAGACTTCCCTTTTATATTTCTTCTTACATTGATATGATTCAAGGCTACTACATCTTGATTCAGCTGAATTGAACTTACACCTTTGATTAGATACGATGGAAAACCATCAATATACATGACGAACCTATTCTGCTGTTTCGGCTCGAAGGCGGTGAAGAACATTTCGTTAGTGCTTAATACTGCCATTTTTCTTTTATTTTATTATAAATATTTACCTTTTAGATTATGCTGGAAATGATGCACCTGTCGGTGTAACATTAAAGTCTAGCAATATATACTCAGCTGTTTTAGTTGGTTGTAAGAATATCTGCCCTACAAGCTCATTTCTATCTACTACATCTGCTCCATTGTTTGACTCATCCATTATTACACGGAAAGCATACAATCCTTGTCTTTGTTGAACTGTTTCTAAATAAGGATTTACCTGTGTTAAGAAACTGTTTCTTGTTGCGATAGTATTTTGTTCGAATACTAACTGATCTGCAATCTGAGTAATGTAACTCTTTAGAGTAATCAATAATCTTCTTACATTTACTCTATCAAGAGCTGTTGCACGTTTTTGAAGTGTTTTCTGTCCGAATACTACAACTCCAGATTGTGGGAAAGTAGCTATTGGGTTAATATTAGCTTCGTATAAAGTGTCTCTTGTTGATGTAGGTAGCTTACGCTCTGCTCTGATTACATTTCCTAATGCTCCTCTAGTAAGACCTGCAGGTGCGAACCATGCATCACTACTTCTGTCAGTGAAAGCTAATACGCCAGGAATCATTGTTGAAGCCGGTACCCAAACTTGTTGACCTGTTTCAGGATCAATAGTTTGTAACCATGGCCAGTATGTAGCTGCATAACTAGAATCAAATCCAGCTGCTTGTGTAGTTACTGTTCCTACGTTTGCTTGGTAGTTAACTAAATCAACTACTGCAAGATTATCTCCTCTACTAACTGAGTTGTTTACTAATGTAGTAACAGTTGAGCTAGCATTCTGAGATGTTAATCCAGGTGCAGTGATTGAAGAATATTTGTAGTCGTCTGTGTTTCCTAAAAGCTGAAGAGCTGTTGCATAGTCAGTAGAAGTAAGTCCCTGAATATTCCCAGTTGTTACATTCTCGTAAAACTTAGCAGGAGATCCTGTAGCTTGTGAATATAAGTCACCTACTGCTCCACTAAATGATCCTGACTGAACTTGTGGGATAGAAGCGGTGTATTGTGACTTTACATTACCATTGTTATCAAAATAATCAGGAGTCTTTTGATTTACTTGTTTAACTCTGATGTATCTTGACTTGTTAATGTATGTACCTTGTTTTTGAATATAGTAACTCCCATTATCTTCAAGTACAACTTGAGTAGAATTACCGATTACTTTTTCAATATAGTTGTCTGCTTTTGGATCTAATGAAAGATTTGCCCAAGTCTCCAATACAGCTTTTTCTCTGTTGTTGTCATTTCCTCTACGTACTAGTAAACTAAATACTCCAGAAGAACTATTAGAAGAAACTATCTCCCATCTAACATTGTCTGCTGATCCAGATACCAAAGCTCCTTGTGTTTGGGTACCATCATTATTCATAACGACTCCCTCAGAAAGTGTATCTAAATCAAAAGCATCTTTATAGTTAAGGTCTGAAGCTTCCAGTGTGATCACTAAATCCAATCCTCCTGATAAATTAGCTCCTGCAGATGAAGAAGGTATTGTAATAGTTTCACCTGCTGCAAATCCTGTACCGGCAGTGGTTACAGTGATGCTTGAAATACTCTCAGACGTAGCATATGTAATACTTGCTAAGGCGTCTACACCTGTTATGCTTCCTGTCATTGGGACAGAAGTAACAGTTCCAGGTCCATTTCCTAAAGAAGAGGTGATCTTAAATCCAGCTGAGATGCCATTTAATAATGTATCCGCTGTTATTACAAGATCCCCATTTGTAATGTTAGTGTTGACTTTTGTTGATTCCGCAGGTGAGAAAGATCCTGAAGTAGTTCTGGTAACTAATAAAGACTCTCCTCCATTTTGGAAGTAGTTATATGCAGAGATTCCAGTCATGTAATTGTAGGAATTTGATCCTGATTCAATCGCACCACCGAATATTGCTTTAAACTGAGAGTATGTAGTTACTACTGTTGGTATTTCAACTGGTCCTAATGCGGTTGGTCCTACAATAGCTGATCCAACCGTAACAGGTTGTTCTTGTACTACTGAAGAATCGTTTTCTCTTGCTAGGACCCCAGGTGATAAAATAGTTTCTGCCATTTTCTATGTATTATTAAATGCTTTTATTATAAATACTAAAACTTTTCTCTAAAATTAGTCTGTTGAGGTAATCTCACCAGTATCTATATTTATTGTTCCGTTTCCGTATCTAGAGGTAAGGTTTGATGCAAACTCTAAACGCTCTTTGTTAAACTTCTCTTTTTCTTCTATCGCCCTATCCTGCTCCTCTTCTAAGCTATGTTGCTGATATGCGATTTGGCCAAATAAAATAACAAGATTATCCTCTTTTGTTTGAAAATCTTTTAATTTTTGCAACTCTTCTTTTGATAAAACTTTTTTGTCCATTTATGTCTTTATTATAAATATTGGATTAATAGTCTAAATCAGTAGCGTCTATAACAGTCTCTTGTGTTATTCTTACTTTAGATACACTATTTACAGCTCTTAAAGAATGTGTGTCTTTTTGCTTTACTTCTGGGATTATCTGGCCTCTTAATCGAATGGTAAAGTTACCCCTTACTAATCTCTCTGTACTCTGTGATAATTCAGTTGTAGATCCGAAGCTATCAATGAAACATCTGAACTTATATCTTTGTGGATCTCCCCAATAAGAATCTGATGCATATTCTATTGCCTCAATAAGTCCGTTTAACTGCTCCATATAATAAGTCTGCATTACACACTCATATGTCATCGTTACAAAATCACCCACAACAATCATTTCAGTTTGTTTAACAGGAGTTCTGTTATTTAAAACATTAAATGGGTTGTAGAAATTCTTACTGTTATACCCTTTGTTTAATGTATAGTGTAAACTTGGTGAGTTAGAATCCACTTTTGCTGTAACGGATCTGTCTTTTTCTAAGTTTGTTCTCTGAACTACAATAATAGGAAGCATTATCTTACCTCCCTTGTCTCTATAGTATCCGTCTTTTTGTACAGACTTCCAACGTTCAGGTGATCCGTAGATTACTGGAACTGGTATTATTCCCCCATTCTGCTTAACTTCCGGTTGAATGATATTGTTGAAATAATAAAACACTGCTTCGTCAATATCCTGTACTCCTATCTTATACGACTTTGTAGCGTCGTTTTTTAATGATATCTTTTTGGATCTGTTAAAACTTATCCCCGTTTCCTTTTCATTTGGATTTGCAGCTTTATTGGGATTTTGTAATCCAGCTAACTCATAAGGCTCTTGCTGTTCTATTGATATCTCTTCTTGAGTCTTAGGACGAGGTCGTATGGTGCGTTTAGAGACCGGAACTTCCGGTATAGCAGGGTAATCACCACGACCCTTACGATAAGCCTTCTCGAACGAATTAGAGGGGGTTTGAGGGGGTGTGGATGGTGTGTTATTTGTTTTTTCTTCAGGACATCCCATTACATGCGTTCTTTATATGGTGAAATATTAAGTTTATCAGCAGGAATATAATGTGTCTTAGCGACTATACTTATATTAGCACCGAAGTTTTGAAGTCCTGGGTTTAGAGGATTCTCTTGGCCTGCTGATCCGTTATTTGGGTAATCAGGGTTCTTTCCTCCAAAATATTGATTGGCGATTAAATCATCAATCTCATAATAACCTTCTTGGTAAAGTACAATATCTCCCACTTCAGGTACATACATAGAATCAACTAAATCATCTCGTAGAAAAGCAAAATCAATAGCTTGATTAAAATTAACCCCCAGATCCGAATCAGGGAAGTCCTGATCTGATCTTGTTATCAAACAACTAAAAATAAAAGGACCGTCAAAATACTTCTCTCCAGAAGCTTCTCCGTAAATATTAACCTTAGTATCTCCGATCTTGTACTTATAAAATGATGCTTGTTGTGAAATAACATCGTTGAGTATCTCACGATTTATATGTCGCATCATTGAATAGTCTCTACCGGAAGTGAATAACGCCATAAGTTATTGATTGTTAGTTATTTATCCTACATAAATTACCATAGGAACTTGATTTAGCTCTTTTGTTCTAAATTCGGATTCATCTGCTCTTCTCTCTAATAACTGTCTTCTTGAAGTTTGCTCCAAGTATTCTCTCAGCCTATCAATAAGCTTAAACCTATCTTCTCTACCTTGACTGATTAAAGCATCACCGTTAAGCTGAACTTCCGAATTTGGAATGGGTATTTGACTATACTTGTTTCTTACGTCTCCTAATGTCTCTCTCACAAAAGCTAAGGCATATTCAAATATCCACTGTCTTCCCGGTGCGTTGATTCTTGAATATGTAGGATTAGTGTAAGGAGCATCAAGTACTGAAGTTACTCTATTTGCTATAGCTCCGTCTCCTTCTGGTACAGATGCGGAAAGCCTTTCACCATTTATAATGTATTGAAATTTCATTTTTCCTCCGCTTCCATTTGGAATAGGAAATACTCTAAGTTGATTGTTTATAAGCTCGAACGAGTAGTTTGATTTACGTACTTGCTGATTCATCTCTATTGCCTGAATAGTTTGTAAATCAAAAGATAGAGGCATCATTAAGTAGTTAGTTGCAGGAGACATAGCAGCAAAACCAAATGAGTTAAATAATGCTTGAAAACCAAACCCTGTACCAGAGTATGGATCGTAATACTGTGTTATTGCAGGAGGAGATTCAAAAAAGACTTTCTTAATCTCTATACCTCCTTTACAATCTAATCCTCTTTCTTTAGCCCAAGCATTTAAGTCGTAAACTTGTTTGTTACTAATCAAATCAACTGCTCCATCGTACCATGTTATATTACCCCCAGAACCTGCTTCTGCTCCGTACTGCTTAGATAATCTTACAATATTACCCATTCCAGGAGTTATTGTGGAATTTGTAACGTCTATTGAAGCATCCGCTCCCTCTAATGAAAGTTGATTCTCTCTAATTTGAAATGCAAATACTTCGTTTCCGTAAGTTGTTACTGCCTCCTCAAACGCTGTATAAAAATGAATATCTTGTAGCTCTACATCCATAATAGGATACCCCAGTCTCCGTGAAGAAAAGGTTGCAAACTTGTCTGAGTCGGTCTGGAAATCAGGATCATCATCGTAAAATCCAAAAGGAGTATCGCCTACATTAGGCTCAAAGGATGAGGAACCGGGCCAGATTGAAATATTCATATATGTATATTTTTATTATAAATATTAAATAGAAGGATCTTATTAACTAGTCTCCTATTTTAATAAGATGTGTATTTACTGAGGGAGTCATAGGTCTTGTTGGATTACTAAATGCTGCTCGTTTTATTATTTTTGCTGATCCAGCTGTTGAGCTCCATACTATTCTAACAACATCACCTGCATCCAAATCTAATATCCACTGTGCATATATAGGTACTATAAAGTTATCTGTTAGGTTTAAAGAGTTTGTTGAAAATCCTACGTTTGATCCGTTTACTTGAATCCATAAACTAACGTTATCTGCAACTCCCGATGTTCTTTGCCACTGAGTTGTATTTTTTAACTCATATTTTCCTGCGTTAGCAACTGTTATTTCATAATCATTAGCAGCTATACTAATATTTTGTTCTATTGTATTTGTATTATGAGTAAGAAAGTGAATAGTAGCTGCTGCTCCAGTTTGATCAAGTCTACTTATGTATTGAGCAAACGAACCACTAACTTTTGGACTATAATCTGATACTATTGCGTTTCTAGCAGTTGATGCTGATCCTGATAATGCTGCAGATGATGCACTTATTGCTTGATCCGTTACTGTTAAAGAAGCACTATTTGTAGTGTCAGCTGTTTCTAAAATCAACACTTCACTATTTACATAATTTGTATTTGCTTTAGCAGTTAATTGAGAGTTAAGGTTAGTGAAGACGGTTATTATACCGGCAGCATTGGTTGCAATACCTGAAGCTGCTGAAGCACTATTCACTTGATCAGTTGTTGTTAGTGAGGCACTTAATGCTGTGAAAGAACCAGTTACTTGACTTGCTAATACGTTTCTAGAAGTTGATGCAGATCCGCTTAATGCTGTGAAAGAACCAGTTACTTGACTTGCTAATACATCTCTAGCAGTTGATGCAGATCCGCTTAATGCTGTGAAAGAACCAGTTACTTGACTAGCTAATACATCTCTAGCAGTTGATGCAGATGAACTTAATGCTGTGAAAGAACCAGTTACTTGACTTGCTAATATATCTCTAGCAGTAGATGCAGATGAACTTAATGCTGCTATATCTACTCCTAATAAATCAGTTAGTTCAACCGATAATACGTTTCTAGCAGTAGATGCCGAACCACTTAGTGTTGCTACTGATGAGCTTATTGCTTGATCAGTTACTGTTAAACTGCTACTAAATGCTGTGTACCCTTCAATCGTTGTTATATCGATTTGTGATGAACCTGATAATACACCGTTGGTTGATAGTAGGGAACCTGTTATTTGATCTGAGATTAAACTACCAGTTATTGAAAGAGTATTATTTACCCCGTGCCATCTTAGGGTGGTATCATGTACTAGATTACCACTAGTTCCTGTAGAAGCAGCAATAGGGATATTCCGATATGCTCCTACGTTTTGGTTTGGTATACGTATCCTCTGAGTTAAGTTAGAATCCGTTGCTGATTCTGCGAAAATAGAATAGGATGCAGTATCGGCATAAGATGATGATACTTCTTTAGTTATTTCTACAGATGAGGAAATAGCATATGAAGCTGTTATAGCGTATGATGCAGATGTTGCTGTTTCAGCATATGATGAACTAACTTCTTGCCTAATCTCTACAGATGATGAAATAGCATATGAAGCTGTTAGAGCATATGATGAACTTAATACGTTTGTTATAGCATCACGAGCGTCAGAGGCTGAACTACTCAAAGCTGCTACTGATGAGCTTATTGCTTGGTCAGTTGTTGTTAGTGATGCACTTAATGCTGTGAAAGAACCAGTTACTTGACTCGCTAATACATCTCTAGCAGTAGATGCTGATCCACTTAGTGTTGTAGATGATTCAGCATATGAGGCTGTTAGAGCATAAGATGAAGATACAACGGAAAGTCCTGTTGTATCCAATGAAGTAAATTTAGTAATAATACCATCTATCTCATATGTTCTATCAAAATCATTTGAGGTATATCCTGAATCAATCGTAGTTTGATCACTTGATTGATTTGTATTTACGGTTACGTTAGTATGAAAATTGTCAAATCTTGGTATAACATCTATATCTACTGTTACATTCCCAAAAATATTAGCAAGTACTTCGAAGGCGAATATAAACCCAGACGTACCTGTTTCTTTTACCCAAAGTAGAGGCTTTATATATCTATCAGTGCTGTACTCTTCATTGAATGCCACTTTAAAATCTAAATCAGGTAACGTATTGGATCTAAGTGATGAATTAAAATATAGAGTATGATAATGCGGACCATTTTGAACAGTTACTCTACCTAATATTTCATAGTTTTGAGAGTTTCCGCTTGGTATTACTGTTACTACTTTTTGATACTCACCCGTTTGAAATTGACCTCCATTATTGTTACCTAAATACAACTGACTATAACTCCTTTTATTTGAGGTTTTGTATTCAATACTTTCAAATAAAAACTCATCTCTAGCAGTAGATGCAGATCCTGATAAGGTTGCTACAGAAGCAGATATTGTTTGATCAGTTGTTGTTAATGATGCACTTAATTCTGTAAAAGAACCAGTTACTTGAGATGCTGCTACATCACGTGCTGTTGAAGCAGAGGCACTTAGTGCTGTGAAAGAACCAGTTACTTGAGATGCTGCTACATCACGTGCTGTTGAAGCAGAAGAGCTTAATGCTGTGAAAGAACCAGTTACTTGAATAGCTAGTAAATCTCTAGCAGTTGATGCTGATCCACTTAGTGTTGCTACTGATGAGCTTATTGTTTGGTCAGTTGTTGTTAGTGATGAACTTACTGATGTAAATGATCCACTTACTTGTCTTGCTAATGTATTTCTAGAAACTGAGTTTGAACCACTTAAACTAGTGTTCATAAACGCTAACTGAGAAAACATCACATCTCTTCTTGTGGAAGCTGAAGCACTCAATGCTGCTACAGAAGAACTTATCGATTGGTCAGTTGTTTGTAAACTGCTACTAAATGCTGTGTACCCTTCAATCGTTGTTATATCGATTTGTGATGAACCTGATAATACACCGTTGGTTGATAATAATGAACCTGTAAATGAAGATGCACTTACATTAGATGCTAGTATTTCACCATTTATTTTAAGGACATTTGGATTACCTTTCCATTGTATGTCATCATCGATAGTTATAGTACCGTTAGTACCTGATGTAGTAACAACCCCAAGTGCTCTAAAATTTGGGTTGTTTTGAATAGTACCTATATTTAATCTTGTTGATCTAGTTGCTTGAGTTGCACTTTCTGCGAAGATAGAATATGAGGCAGATACTGCGTCTAAAGCATAAGATGCTGTATCAGCATATGATGATGATACTTCTTTAGTAATTTCTACAGATGAGGATATAGCGTAGGAAGCTGTTACTGCATAAGAAGCACTTACTGCATATGAAGCTGTATCAGCATATGATGAAGAAATCTCCTGCTTAATCTCTACAGATGATGAAATAGCATATGAGGCTGTTAGAGCATAAGATGAGCTTAACACATTTGTTATAGCATTACGAGCGTCAGAGGCTGATCCACTTAGTGTTGCTACTGATGAGCTTATTGCTTGATCAGTTACTGTTAAAGAAGAGCTTAATGCTGTGAAAGAACCAGTTACTTGACTAGCTAATACGTTTCTAGCAGTAGATGCAGATCCTGATAAGGTTGCTACTGATGAGCTTATTGCTTGATCAGTTGTTGTTAAAGAAGCACTTAATGCTGTGAAAGAGCCAGTTACTTGACTTGCTAATACGTTTCTAGCAGTAGATGCCGAACCACTTAGTGTTGCTACTGATGAGCTTATTGTTTGGTCTGTAACAGTCAAAGAGGAACTCAAAGCTATCAATGAACCAGTTACTTGAGATGCTGCTACATCACGTGCTGTTGAAGCAGAAGAGCTTAATGCTGTCAAGTCAGTGGAAACTGAGCTACTTAATGCTGTTTGTGAAGTGCTGAATGAGGCTGATACTGCGTCTAAATCACCACCTAATGTGTTTCTTGCATCTGAGGCTGAACTACTCAAAGCTGCTACTGATGAGCTTATTGCTTGATCAGTTGTTGTTAAAGAAGCACTTAATGCTGTCAATGAACCAGTTACTTGAGATGCTACTACATCACGTGCTGTTGAAGCAGATGAACTTAGTGCAGTTATATCAGTAGAAACTGAGCTACTTAATGCTGTTTGTGAAGTGCTGAATGAGGCAGATACTGCATCTAAATCACCACCTAATGTGTTTCTTGAGTCAGAGGCTGAGCTAGATAGAGCTGCTACTGAACTACTTATTACTTGGTCTGCGGAAGTAAGCGATGCAGAAATACTAGTTAATGCGGTTGCTGCAGATGCAGAGTACGTGCTAATAGACATTGTAACGTCCGTAGCTCCATTAAAAACAAAACCATCTATGGTAGCATCATTTGTTAGAGATCCTTCAGTAGAAGCAGCCGGAGCGGATGTGAGGGCATATGAAGCTGTTATAGCATGGGATGCCGTGTCTGCGAAAGAAGAGGAAACCTCTTTTGTGACCTCTACAGATGATGAAAATGAGTAAGAAGCGGTAAGAGCTAATGATGCATAGGATGCAGATACAATCTCATTTGTGTAAGTTACACCATCTCCTTTTGTGAAAGTAATAGTCGTTCCTGATATAGAGGACGTTGCAACTAAACTTCCTGTATCACTGGATAAGTTTTGAGCTTCAATACTAACATTCCCAGACCCTCGTCTCATTACGAGCTCGTCTGTAGGGTTTGTTGATGTTACTTTTAATAACTCTGATATTTTTTTATTATTTCCCATTCTAGGTTATTTTTGGACTATAATTATTCCTGTAAAAATTGTGTCGTATGATATTTGTAGGCTATTGGTCCCTAAGGACTCTACTTGATCCGGTATTAACATTCTATTGTTTGATGTGTCATATGTTTGAACTATTGGGTATTGCTCATTAAGATTATGAGTAACAGTGTAGGTAGAAGCTCCTGATAGGTCCTCTCTATAGTTATTCTCTGCATTCAAAGCATATGAAGCGGTCACTGCGTAAGAGGATGACTCTATAGTTGCTATAAATGTAGTGGAATTTGCTCTTGTAAAAGTCATCACATTCCCACTAACTGTAGCATTTTCTAAAAAAGAACCCGTATCTGCAACTACTTTTTGTAAAAGTTTACCTATAGACGTTTGTTTAGTTACGCCTAGATTTACAATAGCTACTCTATCGTTATCTCCAGGAGTAGATATAAATTCTAAATCTGTTATTTTTTTATCTAAAAATGCCATACTATGCGTCCTCTAATAATATTAATCCTAAACTTTCTAATAAAACATCAAACCCACTCTCTAATAAAATGTGAGGAGGGGTGTCGTCTCCTAAATCTCTAATAGGGCCTCGACCTTGTCCTGATTGGTAGTTATTTAACCAATCTATATTGGTAAGATGTTCTTGAGTCTGATCAAACTGTTTGTATCTCTCTAAAATCAAGAACTGTTCTTGTCTTATTTTATCTAACTCATCTAAATATACTTTATAACGACTAGATTGCTCATATAAGGATAGTTCTTTAATATGAGGTAGATCAGAAAATATATACCAAGGTATCTGATGATTTACATCAGTAAGCTTTCTATATAGGTGTTGCTGCTCGTGTAACTGTAACTCTAAAATATTTGGTTCTTTCAGAAAATCTGTCCAAACCAAGTTTAATGTCTTTCTGACCATATCCTTCTTCTACTATAGTATAATAATAAATATGCAGTTTATCCCTTATATATAAAATACAAATAAACTAAATGTAATGCGTGTTTGTATAACCAAAAAAGAGACCAAAGTTCTCTCTTCATCTTACTATATATC
>Ga0208814_1001227_pt1 | contig 12401 bp, 8 predicted proteins | sample MalvirAntarct_55_FD_184253 | JGI IMG/M metagenome (GOLD analysis project Ga0208814, IMG submission 184253) | Marine viral communities from the Global Malaspina Expedition - Malaspina viral metaG Antarct_55 (SPAdes) (version 2) | ecosystem: Environmental > Aquatic > Marine > Oceanic | place: South...
CTGATCCAGAACCAGTACCGCGCGGGCACCGTGGACTTCCTCAGCGTTGCCACCGTGCAAACCAGTGCGCTGAACAACGAGCGGACCTATCTGACGCTGCTGGGTGATCAGCTCGCCGCCAGCGTTCAACTGATCGCGGCGCTAGGCGGCGGATGGGAAGAAGCGCAGCTGGATTTCGAACCTGTACTGGAGGCGTCAGAGCGCTGACCAACGAACGCGTGAGTGCAAACCGCCTTCCGGCGAGCAGGCTGCACGCTGAGAGGTTAGTAGAAGGCTAAAGAACTTAGGGACTCGCCGAGCGGCGTTGGCAAACCGCGGCGTTGCTGCCGCGGCTGGGAGGAAAGGCGGGAAGTAATCAGTTGCGCTGCTTGCGATTGACCGTTTGCGCCGCCTTGATGATGTCAGCGCCAATCACCGGTTCGAATTCTTGCCACACCGGTCGCATGGCTTCGCGCCAGGCTTCGCGTTGTTCAGGCGTCAGTTCGATGATCTCCGATGTGCCCGCTTTGCGGATCCGCTCACGGTCGGCCTGGTTGGCTTCTTCCGCGGCACGGTTCACCTCGAAGGTGACCTCGTCGATGATGCCTTCCAGCTCGGTACGCAGCTGATGCGGTATGCCAAACCAGAACCGCGTATTGCTCACCAGCATGTAGTCGAGCACGCCATGATTGGATTCGGTGATGTAGGGCTGCACGGTGTGCATCTTCTTGCTGTAGATGTTCGACCAGGGATTTTCTGCCCCTTGGACGGTGCCGTTCTGCAACGAGGTGTAGACCTCGGCAAACGGAATCTTCTTGGTGGCTGCGCCTACCTGGGAGAATTGCGATTCCAGAACGGCTGAGGGTTGGATACGGAACGCCAGCCCCATGGCATCGCTCGGCTGCAACAGCGCCTTCGTTGCCGATAGCTGCTTCATTCCGTTGTGCCAGTAAGCCAGGCCAGTGATGTTTTCCTTTTCCATCGAGCGCAGCAATTGGCGGCCCTTGGCGCGCTTCTGGAACCGGTTGACGGCCTCCAGGTCGTCGAACAGGAAAGGCAGGTCGAACACTTGCACCTGCTTGGTGTACTTCTCGAACTTCGCTAACGACGGCGCCAGCAGTTGCACCTCGTCGTTGGCCAATGCCTCGAGCTCGTTGGCATCACCGAACAGTGTCGAGTTGGGATAAACCTCGACGGTCACCTGGCCGGGCAGACGCTCTTCAACCAGTTTCTTGAACAGCAGGGCACCCTTGCCTTTCGGGGTGTCTTCAGCGACGACGTGCGAGAACTTGATGACGATCGGCTCAGCTTCGACCGCGGTCGCGGTCAACGCCAGCACCAGGCCAGCGAGGGTGATGATCGGCTTGATCATGAAAAGGCTCTTTATTTTTGGTGGGTTGGCATGACATCCGGGAGACGGATGTGATTGAGCTTCAATGAAGCGTTATGCCAAATAAGCCGCACCGTAAAAAGGGCTTTCTCACAGAATTCATAATTGAGGGAGCGGGAGTTGCAACAGGTCACACTTTGGCCGCTGAGAGCGACTGCTCTGCGCCGCAATTCAGCGGCGCAGAGAGACTTCTCGTCAGTTGCTGGCGAGCTGCCAACCGCCGCCAAGTGCCTTGTAGAGGCCCACGACGCCGCGATAGACCTCGACTTCGGCCTGCGCCTGCGCATCCTCGGCCGCCAGGCGCTCGCGCTCGGCATCCAGTAGCACCAGAAAGTCCACGGTGCCTTCCCGGTAGCGGATTGCCGCTTGCTCCGCTGCCGCGCGACTGGCGCCGGACTGACGCAGCAGTGCGAGCAGTCGCTCCTGGGCGCGCGCATAGTCGCTGAACGCGTTTTCCGATTCCTCCAGCGCCAGCAGGACCTGCTGCTCATAACTGGCCAACGCGCCTTCGGCGTCTGCTTCTGCACCGCGCAGCCTGGCGCGAACGCTGCCCATGTCGAACGCCGCCCAGGTAATGCTTGGCGCTACACCCCAGGCCTGCGCCGCACTTGAACCGATCTGCGAACCGCGCCCGGCGATGAAGCCCAGAAAACCGCTCAGGCTTACCCGCGGAAACAGATCAGCCGTCGCTACGCCCACGTTGGCAGTGGCCGCTGCCAGCTGCCGTTCGGCTGCGAGAATGTCCGGTCGGCGACGTAGCAGCTCGGTGGGGTCACCAATCGGCAGAGCCTTGGCAATGGCAGGCAAATCGCGCGGCGTCAGGTCGACGCTGAGTTTGTCGGCGCGCTGGCCGAGCAGGGTCGCGATGCGATTGGTTGCCCGGGTCTGCTGTGCCTGCAGTTGCGGCAAGCTAGCCTGGGTCGCTGCTAGCCGAGCGTCGGCGCGCAGCACATCGAGCTCGTTACCCACGCCCGCATCGCGCAACTGCTCAGTCAGACGATGTGAGTTGCGCTGGTTCTCAAGGTTTTCCCGGGCGATGCGTTCACGCAACTGCGCGCCGCGCAGCTGGCCGTAGGCATCGACCAGTTCGGCAATCAGGCTGACCTGTAGTTGATAAAGCTCGGCCTCCGCGGCTTCGCTCTGTGCCTCGCTGGCTTCGATGCGCCGCTGTACCCGGCCGAACAGGTCGAGTTCCCAGGCCATGTCCAGTCCCAGATCGTAGCGCTCGATGCTGCTGCGCTCCTCGCCGAAGCCCGGCTGCTGAGCCTCGCCATACTCGGCACCGGCCCCTGCGGTTACGGTAGGGAAGCGATCATAGGCCACATCATCCCGGATTGAGCGAGCGGCTCGGAGCCGAGCGAATGCGATGCGCAGTTCGCGGTTCTCGGACAATGCTTCGCCCACCAGAGCATCCAGCGTCGGGTCATCGAACTGGCGCCACCAAGCCGCCTGAAAACGCGACTGATCGAAGCCAGTCGCCGCAGCCCTTTCGATATGCGCCGGAGCGACGTCCGGTGCGCGGTAATCCGGCCCCACCGCGCAGGCGCTCAAGGCTATGACGGCCGCGAGCAGAAGCGGTGTGCTAATGACAGCCTTCATGCGTGCACCTCCTTCACTACTGCTTTTTTCTCCGCGCGCCGTTCGACGAAGGCGCGAATGACCAGGTAGAACACCGGCGTCAGCAACAGCCCGAAGAAGGTCACGCCGAGCATGCCGCTGAATACCGCGACGCCCATGGCGTGACGCATCTCGGCGCCTGCTCCCGAAGAGAGCACCAACGGCACTACACCCATGATGAACGCGAAGCTGGTCATCAGAATCGGGCGCAGCCGCAGGCGGCAGGCCTCGAGCACAGCAGATAGACGGTCCATGCCTTCTTCCTGTTTGTCCTTGGCGAACTCGACGATCAGGATCGCGTTTTTGCACGCCAGGCCGACGAGCACGATCAGGCCGATCTGGGTAAACACGTTGTTGTCGCCGCCCGACAAGATCACCCCGGTGATGGCCGAGAGCAGTGTCATAGGTACGATCAGGATCACCGCCAATGGCAAGCTCCAGCTCTCGTACTGCGCCGCCAATACCAGGAAGGCCAGCAGCACGCAGAGCGGGAAGACGAACATTGCAGTGTTCCCCGCGAGGATCTGCTGATAGGTCAGCTCGGTCCATTCGAAGCTCATGCCGTTCGGCAGCTCGGCTTGCAGCAGCCGTTCCATGGCCGCTTCGGCCTGGCCAGAGCTGTAGCCAGGGGCGGCTGCGCCGTTTATTTCAGCGGTCAGGAAGCCGTTGTAGTGCATCACCCGATCCGGGCCGGAACTGTCGCTGACCTTGACGAAGGTCGACAGCGGGACCATCTCGCCACGGTTGTTGCGCACCTTCAGCTGGCCGATCTGGTCGGGCGTCAGGCGAAACTTCTGCTCGGCCTGGACGTTGACCTGATAGGTGCGACCAAAACGGTTGAAGTCATTGGCATACAGCGAGCCAAGGTAGACCTGCATGGTGTCGAAGATCTGATCGATAGCCACCCCGTGGGTCTTGGCTTTCTCCCGGTCGATGTCGGCATCGATCTGCGGCACGTTGACCTGATAGCTGGTAAACAGCCCGGCTAGCTCGGGATAGTCCGCGCTCTTGGCGATGACGTTCTGCACCTGCTTGTACAGCTCTTCGTAGCCAAGATTGCCGCGGTCCTGCACCTGCACGCGGAAGCCGCCGATGGTGCCCAACCCTTGTACCGGTGGCGGCGGGAAGATCGCGATAAAGGCGTCCTGAATTTGCGCGAACTGGCCGTTCAGATCAGCCGCGATGGCGTTGGCGGACAGCGAGGGATCACTGCGCTCATCAAAGGGCTTGAGCGGGGTGAAGACGATGCCGCTGTTCGGGCTGTTGGTGAATCCGTTGATCGACAGGCCTGGGAACGCCACGGTGTTCTCGACACCGGGATGCTCGGCAGCGATCTGTGACATGCGTTTGATGACGTCTTCCGTGCGATCCAGCGTGGCGGCATCCGGCAGTTGCGCAAAGGCCACCAGGTACTGCTTGTCCTGCGGCGGCACGAAACCGGTAGGTGTGCTGGCGAAGCCCATATAGCCGAGTCCTACCAGGCCGAGATAAACCACCAGGGCAATGCCGCTGCCACGCAGAATGCGTTTAACCGCACCGACGTAGCCGTGGCTGGCGCGTTCAAATACGCGGTTGAAGGGGGCGAACAGCCAGCCGCCGAACAGCTTGTCCAGCAGGCGTGAGAAGCCGTCTTTAGGCGCGTCATGGCTGCGCAGCAACGCGGCCGCCAACGCTGGCGACAGGGTCAGGGAGTTGAAAGCCGAGATCACCGTGGAGATCGCAATGGTCAGGGCAAACTGTTGATAGAACTGCCCGGTAAGGCCAGAGATGAAGGCAGTCGGGATGAACACCGCGCAGAGCACCAGCGCCGTGGCGATGATCGGCCCTGTCACTTCCTTCATCGCCTGCTTGGTGGCTTCCACTGGCGACTTGCCGAGGCCGATGTTCCGCTCGACGTTCTCCACCACCACGATGGCGTCATCCACCACGATGCCGATTGCAAGCACCAGGCCGAACAGTGACAGCGCATTGAGCGAGAAGCCCAGCATGTGCATCACGGCAAAGGTGCCGATGAGTGATACCGGTACGGCGGCCAGCGGGATGATCGACGCGCGCCAGGTCTGCAAGAACAGAATCACCACCAGCACCACGAGCACAATCGCTTCAAGCAGGGTATGCACCACCGCCTCGATAGAACCGCGCACGAAGATGGTTGGGTCGTAGACGATCTCGTAGTCCACCCCTTCAGGGAAATCCTTCTTCAGCTCGGCCATGCGAGCACGCACTGAGTCGGAGATTTCGATGGCGTTCGAGCCAGGGCGCTGGAAAACCGGGATGGCCACGGCGGGCTGGTTGTTGAGCAAGGAACGCAGTGCGTATTGGCTGGAACCCAGTTCGATACGCGCGACGTCCCGCAGTCGAGTGATCGAACCGTCTTCGCCGGCGCGAATGATGATGTTCTCGAACTCTTCTTCGCTGACCAGCCGGCCCTGTGTGTTGATCGACAGCTGGAAGTCGGTCGCGCCGGGTGCAGGCGGTGCACCCAGTGAACCCGCTGCAACCTGGCGGTTCTGCTCGCGGATCGCGTTAACCACATCGGTTGCGGTGAGGTTGCGTGAGGCGACCTTGTTCGGATCGAGCCAGACGCGCAGCGAATAATCACCCATGCCGAACAGCTGCACATCGCCAATCCCGTCCAGCCGCGCCAGCTCGTCCTTGACGTTGAGCGCCGCATAGTTGGACAGATAAAGCATGTCGTAGCGCTCGTCTGGCGATGTCAGGTGCACCACCATCGTCAGGTCCGGCGAGGCCTTGTCTACTGTTACGCCAAGGCGCTGCACCTCGGTCGGCAACGTCGGTTGGGTACGCGTGACGCGGTTTTGCACCTGCACCTGGGCGTTATCCAGATCGGTCCCCAGGGCGAAGGTGATGGTCAGGGTCAGCTTGCCGTCAGCGGTTGCCTGGGACGACATGTAGAGCATGCCCTCGACACCGGTGATGGCCTGTTCGAGGGGGGACGCGACGGTTTCGCCGATCACTTTCGGGTTGGCGCCCGGGAAGCTGGCGCGCACTACCACAGTCGGTGGCACGACTTCGGGATATTCGCTGATCGGCAGCTGGAACAGCGATATGGCGCCACCGATCAGGATGATCAGTGATAGCACCGCGGCAAAGATCGGCCGCTGGATAAAGAACTGGGAGAAATTCATGACGCACTCCGGGGGAGAGGGCACGCGCGACGTGCCCTGACGGAATCGGTTTTGTTTGAGTTGGCGCCTTGGCGCCGGTCAGTGGGACGTGCTGAACGTCAACTGCTCGGCCCTCGCGCCAGGGTCCGGTCGACCACCTGCGGGTTCATCGCTGCCGATATGGCACGGCTCTGTTCTTTCAGCGCGGCGAGGGTGTCCGCATTTGCCATCGGTACGTCCTCTGGCTGTACGGCATTACCGGGTCGCACGCGCTGCAGGCCGTTCACGACGATGGTTTCACCTTCCTCCAGACCGTTACGCACGATGCGCAGGCCCTCCAGCTTCGGACCCAGCTCGATGGCGCGATAGTTGACGGTGTCGTCCTCCCCGAGCACCAGGACGAACTTCTTCCCAAGATCGGTTCCGACCGCGACATCCTTGATTAGAACGGCGTCGTAGGTGGCGCTACCGACCAGCTTCAGGCGGGCGTAGAGACCGGGAGTGAAGCGCCCGTCACGGTTATCGAATACGGCGCGTCCGCGAATGGTGCCGGTGCGTGGGTCGACCTGATTGTCGATGAAGTCCATGTGCCCCAGATGAGGGTGGCCTTCCTCGCTGGATAGCCCGAGGTACACCGGTGTCTCCTCGCCACGCTCACCGTCACGGGCGAGTTCGCGATACTTCAGGTAGGTGCGTTCGTCCGCCTCGAAGTAGGCATAGACCTTGTCGGTGGAGACCAGCGTCGTCAGCAAGGCTTCGCCAGCATTGACCAGATTGCCCGCTGTAATCAGCGCACGACCTGCGCGGCCATCAATGGGGGCGGTGACGCGGGTGAACCCGAGATCCAGCTTGGCTGCATCGAGCTGAGCCTGGATGGCGGCGACGGCGGACTTCGCTTCGCTGGCGGCGCTGGCTCGCGCGTCAGCCAGTTCGGCGGAAATGGCATTGTTGGCGCGCAGTCGCTCACCGCGCTCGGCTTCGCTTGCGGTCCGGCGCTCAGCGGCGCGAGCCTGTTGCAACTCGGCCTGCAAGCGTTTGACCTGGGCTTCGAACGGGCGCGGATCGATCTGGAACAGCAGATCGCCTTTCTTCACCAGCGAGCCTTCTTCGAATGCGACCTTGTCGATGAAGCCCGACACGCGAGGACGAATATCGACCGATTCGGGCGCTTCCAGGCGGCCGGTGAGCTCGTCCCATTCGGTCACCTGCTGTTCGATGACCTCAGCAACGCTGACGGCGGGGGCCGGCATGGCCGCTTCGGTGGCTTCAGGCGCTTTTCCGCATGCACCTACAAGGGCGGCAGCAATCGCAACCAATGGGTAACGCAAGGCTTTGAGTGAACGATCCATGCTTGACTCCGCAACTCGGGTTTTTATCGATGGCGGGAGTGTGGGGGCTGGCCTTTACAAGCAGAAATCGAACGAGGCGAATGTAAATATCATCCGCGATGATGTTGCAGCATTTGTCATTGATGGCGCCGACAGCAAAACCGCGGCTGAGCTTCAGACCACCCAGCGACACCAAGCACTAGCCGCACGGGCACACAAGGAGCAGTGGAGAGGAAGGGGCGATCGGTTGCAGCACCAGGGGGAATCGGCGCCAGAGCGGCAACCGATGCTAAACCTCATCGCGATCCGGGTTGGGTCAGAGACTGTCCGGATCGCCTACGAACATCTGGATACGCGAGCGCAGCCAGCGCTCGGCCGGGTCGTTGTCCTGAGCGCCGCGCCAGGCCATGGACAGCTCGAAGTCCTGGCTGGTCTCGAATGGCAGCGGCTCGGCCCGCACGCCACCGTTGGCGGCAAGCGCTGCAGCGGCATAGTCCGGCATGGTCGCGACCAGGTCGGTTCCGGCCAGCAGGCTCGCCAGCCCGTTGAACTGTGGCACCGCCAGCACGACCTTTCGCTTGCAGCCGTGCAGCGCCAGCTCGTCATCGATATAGCCGTTCAGGTCGCCAGCAAAGGAAACCATGGCGTGCGGGCGCGAGCAGTAGTCTTCCATCGTCATTCGGCCAGGGATGCTGTCGGCACGCAGCAACATGGGTTTCGGCCTGCGCAATACCTTGCGCTTGGCGTTGGCCGGCAGTTCCTCGGTGTAGCAGACCCCCACCGAGATCTCGCCCGAGGCAAGCAGGCCCGGCATCAGCAGGTAATTGGCACGACGCACCACCAGCACCACACCCGGCGCTTCGGCACGGACGCGCCTGAGCAACTGCGGCAGCAGGGCAAATTCCACCTCATCGGTCAGGCCGATGCGAAACACCAGTTCGCTGGTGGCCGGGTTGAAGTCAGAGGCGCGGCTGACGGCCGTGGAGATCGAATCCAGCGCTGGCGACAGCAACCCGGCGATCTCTTGCGCGCGTGCAGTGGGCTCCATGCTGCGCCCGGTGCGCACGAACAGCGGGTCGTCAAACAACGTACGCAGGCGTGCCAGGGCGGCACTGATGGCGGGCTGCCCAAGAAACAGCTTTTCAGCGGCGCGAGTCACGCTGCGCTCATGCATCAGCGTTTCGAAGACGATAAGCAGGTTCAGATCCACGCGGCGAAGGTCGTTGCGGTTCATGCCATTCACTTCAAGCTGTGGTCAGACAAAGGCGCGGCTGACCTTCTGGAGGGTTGCGGTTGCATTCTAGACAGATCGGAGTGACGCCGGCATGTCCATTTCAGCTTTGCAATTACACAAACCTGCAGTCTGTGGCGCAGGTTTACATACAGCTCATCATCATTCCCACGCATGGCGACTATCGAGCGGAATGCAGGGATCGGCGCTGGAGTTGTTCCGGCGGTGCAGATAGAGTCACTGACACAGTAGTAATCGAGGGGTCTTTCAATGTCCCGCATCATCCGTTTCCACCAGTTCGGGCCAGCCGAAGTGCTGCGTTATGAGCAGCGCGACGTGCCAAAGCCTGGCCCGGGCGAGGTGCTTGTCGACGTGAAAGCGATCGGCATCAGCTGGAACGACGTACTTTGGCGGCAGGACTTGGCTCCGCGTCACGCCAAGCTCCCGGCAGGGCTGGGCAGCGAGATCGCCGGCGAGGTGTTGGCGGTAGGTGATGATGTAGACGGTTTCGCGGTGGGCGATCGTGTCGCCAGTTTCCCTGCGCACGATCTCAACCAGTACCCGCTCTATGGCGAGCAGGTTCTGCTGCCGCAAACCTCGCTGGTGCACTATCCGGAGATGCTCAGCGCAGCTGAGGCCAGCGTCCATTACACGCCGGCGCTGGTGTCTTATTTCGCTCTGATCGAACTGGCTCAGCTCGAGCCTGGACAATACGTGCTGGTCACCCAGGCGCGGCATTGCACCGGGCCTTCTGCGGTGCAGCTGGCGAAAGCACTTGGCGGCCGTGTGATTGCTACCTGCGAGACGGCTGAGGATCGCGACTTCCTGCGGGAACTGGGTGCCGAGACGGTCATCGTTACCGAAGAGGAAGATCTGGTCGGGCGGCTGCAGAAGATCACCGGTGGGGCTGGCGTGGAAGTCGTACTCGACGGTTGCGGCGGCTCACAGATGAAGCTGCTGGGCGACGTGATCGCACCGCGCGGCAAGCTGATCCTTTACGGGCTCAACGGCGGCAACGAGACAGCGTTTCCGGCTTGTGCGGCGTTCAAGAAGAACTTCAAGTTCTTCCTGCATTGCTTGTGCGATTTCACTGGCCAGCCCGAACTGGGCATCGAGCAGAACCGCGATGCGGTCGAGCGTGCCTTGCTGCACATCAACCAGCTCACGGCCGACCGTCTGGTCACCCCGCAGGTCGATAAGGTATTCGCCTTCGACGAGGTGGTTGCAGCGCACGAGTATGTTGAGAGTGGTGCTCCGCGTGGTCGGGTCGCACTGCGCGTCGACTGATTGACCGAGGCCCCTGTTCAGGGGCCTCTCATCGCTTCACAGAAACTTTTCCTTCCGCCGTCAAGTCCTCCGAATACAGCTTTCAGGCTCTTACGGAGGATCCAGCATGCCCGACGAAAACCAGACGCTCCCACCTCAACAGCAACCGGAGCCTGGCAAGGAAAGCGAGATGAGCCCTCGCCCCGAGTACCGTGGCGAAGACTACAAGGCCGCCGGCAAGCTCACGGACAAGGTTGCGATCATTACCGGTGGCGACAGCGGCATCGGTCGCTCCGTTGCCGTCTTGTATGCTCGCGAAGGCGCTGATGTAGCCATTCTTTATCTGGATCAGCACCAGGACGCCGAGCAAACCAAGCGCGTAGTGGAAGAGCAGGGGCGCAAATGCCTGACTTTCGCCGGCGATGTAGCGGACCGCGGTGTATGCCGCAAGGTGATCGATGAAACGCTGAGCGCGTTCGGCAAGCTCGACATTCTGGTCAACAACGCAGCCGAGCAGCATCCGCAGGAAAAGCTCGAGGACATCAGCGAAGAGCAGTGGGAGAAAACCTTCCGCACCAACATCTTCGGCATGTTCCAGATGACCAAGGCAGCACTGCCGCATCTGAAAAAAGGCGCCTCCATCATCAACACGACCTCGGTTACCGCCTACAAGGGCAGCCCGCACCTGTTGGATTACTCGTCGACCAAGGGCGCAATCGCCTCATTTACCCGTTCGCTGTCGATCAACATCGCCGACCGCGGAATCCGCGTGAACGGAGTAGCGCCTGGGCCGATCTGGACGCCGCTGATTCCGTCGACGTTCGATGAAGAAAAGGTGAAGAAATTCGGCGCCAACGTGCCTATGGAGCGTCCGGGGCAGCCTGATGAAGTGGCGCCGGCATACGTGTATCTGGCCAGCAGCGACTCGTCCTACGTCAGCGGACAAGTTATTCACGTAAACGGCGGCACTGTGCTCAACGGCTGACCGAACGAACTGTCGACAGGAGGGAAGGCATATGCCCCGTACGATCTGGAAAGGCGCCGTCAGTTTCGGCCTCGTTCACATCCCCGTCGCGCTTGTACCGGCTACGACCCGGCAGGGTATCGATTTCGACTGGCTGGATAAACGCAGCATGGACAGGGTCGGCTACAAGCGCATCAACAAGACCACTGGGGAAGACATCGAAAGCGAGAATATCGTCAAAGGCGTGGAGTACGAAAAGGGTAATTACGTCGTCATCAGTGATGATGAAATCAAATCAGCCCACCCTGAAGCCACGCAGACGGTCGATATCGTTGCCTTTGTCGATGCCAAGGACATTTCTTTCCTGTACATCGCTACGCCGTATTACCTCACCCCGGATCGAAGGGGTGAAAAGGTCTATGCATTGCTCCGCGAAACCCTGGAGCAGACCGGTAAGGTCGGCATCGCCAACGTTGTGCTGCGCAACAAGCAGCATCTGGCGGTTGTGATGCCGCTGGGCAAGGCCCTGGTCATGAATACCTTGCGCTGGGCCGATGAGGTTCGCGGCGTGGAATACCTTGAGATGAAGGACGAAGCGCTCAACCCCGACCTTAATCCCAAGGAACTCGACATGGCCAAGCGGTTGGTTGAGGACATGAGCGAAGACTGGAACCCCGAGCAGTACAAGGACACCTTTCAGGATCAGATCATGGATCTGGTGGAGACCAAGGCCCGAGAAGGCAAGCTCGAAGCCGTGGGTGGGCCGGAAGAAGCAGTGGATCGTCGCAGCGCCGATGTCATCGATCTGACCGAACTGCTCAAGCGCAGCCTGGCCGGCAAGTCGTCAGCCAAGAAAGCTGCACCGGCGGAAGAAGTCGACGAGGATGACAGCGCAGAGGCTGCTGCCCCTGCCAAGCGGACCACGAGCAAAACCGCAGCGAGCAAAGCCAAGGCTCCAGCCAAATCGACTGCCAGTAAGTCTTCAACCAGCAAAACTTCGACGGCACGCAAGACGAGCACCAGCAAACCGGCAGCCAGCAAGTCCAGCAGCAAGAAGGCGAGCTGAGTCCATGAGGATTGCCCATGGCTGAGAAGGCGGCCAAAAGCCGCCCCGATGTGGGCGGTATCGGCATCAGTAATCCGCAGCGGGTCATCGACCCGGCCAGCGGCGCCACCAAGCTGCAACTCGCTGAATACTACCTGGCAGTCGGTGAATGGCTGACGCCTCAGTTGGCCAAGCGGCCGCTGTCGATTGTTCGCGCTCCGGAGGGCGTCCCCGGTGAAAGCTTTTTCCAGCGTCACTGTGGACGTTTGAAAATGCCCCACATGCGCGTGCTGGATAAATCACTGGATCCCGAACACGCCCGTCTGATCCAGGCGGACAGCGTGACAGCCGTGATCGAGGCGGTGCAGATGGGCACCATCGAGTTCCACACCTGGAATGCGCGTAGCGATCGGATCGACAAGCCGGACCGGGTCGTTTTCGATCTTGATCCCG
>Ga0208814_1001229_pt1 | contig 12386 bp, 10 predicted proteins | sample MalvirAntarct_55_FD_184253 | JGI IMG/M metagenome (GOLD analysis project Ga0208814, IMG submission 184253) | Marine viral communities from the Global Malaspina Expedition - Malaspina viral metaG Antarct_55 (SPAdes) (version 2) | ecosystem: Environmental > Aquatic > Marine > Oceanic | place...
CCTGCTGAGCTCAATCGGATATATCCCGCCTGCGGAGGCTGAGGCAAACTTCCACCAGCAACAAGCAGGTCAGGCCATGGCGGCCTGACTTAAACGAAACGGCCTCCACAAAACCCGGGGCGATTCACTCCAAGGCTGGCCCCGAAGTATGAAAATGCCAAGCCCCACTACTAACACAGGACAGATAGCGCATTATGCTAAGCCGCTCTTAGATCCGCCCTTGAGCGCGGCCACATTACTAAACTGCTTCACTTGTGCTTCGAGAAGCCGAACTCTTTCGACAAGTTGAATATTCTGAGTCATGACGTGATAGAGCTGTGATTGAGCAATTTCGAGATCGTTACGTGCCTTGTTTACCTTGTCGTTTGCGCGCTTGACCTGTAAAGCCTTAGAGGCGCTCGAAGATTCGAAGCTATGTCGGTACGCCTCAATTTGGGCAATCAGAGGCTGATGGGCAGGACGCTTCTTCTTCAAGTAGCCCCGATCAAAACCAGCCTCGAAACTGACGATCCCGGCAGTGATCTTGGTACGATCCAATCCTACGTGAACTGCGAGGTTTGGCTTACCCGCCTTCAATCGCTCGAAGGCATCCACACACGCCTGAAGGCCGCCTCCTGCCATCTTAAGCCACCTCTTGAGCAGGAATTAACTTTTGCCGAAATTTCTTTAAAGCAAGCAATTCAGCCTCTATAACTTGATACTCACCAGAACCTGACTCGTACAAAGTAAGATCGGCCTCATTTTGCATTATGGCGTCTTCCAACTTATGTTTCTCGATGATTCCATCCCTACAGCTAATACAGGTCGAAATAGCTCCCAGAAGATATGATTCACACTTACCAATATGAGTACACCCACCTAAGAATGTAGGATGATAAGAGATTTTCCCGTCTCTGGCCTGCTTATGAGTATCCGCCCTGAGCTCCACGATGTGAATGTCGCCACCATCCATTTTTCCACGTTGATTGGAGATAAAACTACCAACACCACCAAAAAGAGGAGCATCACTACCAAATGCATGCGCCAATAGATCGTAAGCCATGTTCATAGGCACGCCTGTCTGATACTCAAATAGCACGTGATGCTTTGGCAAAACAAAATCACCCACACCCTCATCATAATAACCAAAAATAGTTTTTAACTTTTCAAAATTATTTGCATAGTAACGCGTCATCTGAGTTGACAGATGCTTGAACTGCTTCCGGAGAGTGGAAAGAGAAATGAAACCACTGCTGCTGCCATAGAAAGCAAGTGAACGACGAAACTGGTGGCTTGTGAGCGGCCATGGCGAGCCTACCCTGAATGCCTCTTCTCTTGAAAAATCACGAGAAGGGTCGCTCACTTGCAATTCCTGCAGATCAGATGCCTGAATGATAAAACCATCCAGCAAAAACCTTGGCTTAGACACCTCATTCCAAGACGAAACGCCGACCTGAGTATCGCGCCGATTGATAACAGCGGGATTCAGAAAAAGCGGCATATTATCGAACTTAACTCCGTACAATCTAGATAAGCCCCGACAGATACAACGAGCAATCTCAACAGCTCGTACGACTTCATCAGTAGCCAACCAAGAAACAGCCTTACGATAGCCAGTAAACTTCGTTGTACTAGAAATAACATTAATAACAATAGGATTATCCCGTACAACCCTATTATTATCTTTAGTTGCAGAAACCACTTCCTCCTCATCCACGCAATTATAAGGAAGACGCATTACCTCCTGATCCCGCATACCTGTATAAGTATGGATGACAGTCTTTAAAATCCACTGAATCTTCAAAACTGCCGACGATAGGACGCCCCGGCCAGCACAAGACAAATCCCCCGCAAAAACCTTTCCCAACCTGTGCCTTTTTACAGCACTCTCAAAATCTAACTCAAAAACCGAAAGCCCATCCGATATCTTCCTCTGATGATTGACAGTATATCCATAAAGTGGTTTCTCGAAGCATTTTAAGAACCGCTCAATAGAGTCCTTATGGAGATACAACAAATCCATCCAATCGCCCAGCGAATTTATTAAATCAAGATATATCCTTGTGGGGATAACAGGGTGTTGCTTACCAGCGCCATCATCCACCCCAAAATCTTGATCAAATACACCAGCGAGCTTATAACCGAGCCGTTCCTCACCAATTACAACCATGTGTGAAATTATGGACCGCGTCAATTTACGCTGAGTTTGGCCCAACATATTCTTATCCATCCAGTGCCTATAAGCATTTAGATAAGCCGGATTAGTAAACAGCTGCTGAAGGGTGATAACACCAACCAGCGTATTATTTTTTTGGCTATAGCAAAAACGAGCTGCTGTACGCAGCGTCAGAAAATACTGGCAGAGCATGCCAGCACTAATCCTACCCAAACGTCCGGTATTGACATAAAAAAACAGACAGAACAATAACCATCTAAGCTCTTGAATCAAATGTTCTTGATCAAGCGCATACTCATCAAAAATTTTACAGAAATTAATTTTTGGAATTTTACTCGCCTTGAGTCTAACTGGATTCAGATCCCATACAGCCGCGCCATAAACAGCCGTAGGCCTGCCATCAACATCACGACAAATAATAAAATCATTCGCCGGCCTCCAACCTGGATCTACTGAAATTAGAGAGGTAGCACCTGAACTGTGAAGCACCTTATCTAAACTCTCAAAAAAGCCAGCCATTAGATGTATATCCCCATCTTTTCATAACGCTGCAGGCGCCTTTCCCAAAATGGCGTGAGAATACCCAAATCAAATACTTTTTCCCTTATCGAAACAACCAACTCGGCCGAAGCCTGCGACCTCTGCGAAACCGCTTCCAATATAGCATTTATGCGAATAGCAACATCCCTGAACGTATCCTCAGAAAACTCAAAGTTAGGAGCATTCGCCCTGATGGCCTCAATAACATACTGAAAGCTGATGAGCTTATGTATGTCAGCCTCATCAGAGTGGACAAGGTAGTGAATACAAAACAAACAGCCATACTGTTCTTTGCAATCCGGCTCAATTGCCACAACAGCTATATCTTTACTTGGACTGTTTATTTCATCACAATGACCAACCGCAATTGACACCCCGGTCGCCTGTGTATTTTTTCTGGCTCTCTCCGCAGCGCCTTTCACAGCAGCCCAATAACTTCCAATCTCCGACTTCTGATCTTTAACCGTTATTCCCGAATATGACTGAGCATTAGTATGCTCACTATGATTCATGATCGCACTCACCAGAAGAGGAGAGTGCTTCAATTGGTGAAGCGCCAAGCTTTTGTATTTGCGAATTAGTAGCGGCGGTATATTCTTTGAAGTCTTCGGAACAAACACACCTTGAAGTTTATTATAGAATTTCGTCGAGAAATTAGTCTCAAACGGCGAAAAGTCATCTGAAGGGAGCCCGCGCCCATCAAGCACATGAAAGAAAAGATAATCGCACTTTCGCCCCATGAGGACCCAATCACGGAACTTAAAATACTCACGCAGCAGCCTCATACCAGGCCCTCGCCCTACTGAGTAAGTAACCTCCAAACCCCTTGCTCTAAGCTTGATCGCCGAAAGTTCATTTTTTAATGGCGACTTCACAAGCTCAACTGCATCATCGTATAAAAATTGAATTACCTCACCAGAGTTAGCTCCCACGACCAAATTAATCAAACACGCATACGCTTTCATAGCCAGAGCAGCCAGGCGCATCCTAAACTGATGGTGTGAATAAGCGTTAACATCGTCAATCAGTCGCTGGGCCCTAGCTAGAGTTTCACGAATATCCGCCAATCGCGTACCAGGCTTTGCCATTTTCAATTCAGAAATCGTTAAAAGCCGACCTTCCTTATAGTTATAAGCAGAAAAGCCATGACCACCTTCCGTATAAGGCGTTATATATTTACCGGTACCTGGAAAAATATATGTATGATATTCAGCAGTTTCGAACCTAAGCGGGAAAGGGGAAAAATCAACCAGAAATCTAGAAAAGGAAAGTGCAATATTTAAAGAGATATCAATATACTTTTTTACCTCCTCATCTCCAGGCGGATCTAAACCTTCTCTCCTATGTTTTACGGGAGGGATTCCCGCAACAATGTATGCATACACATCAGGAAATTGTAATTCCAATACACGTCTCAATATGGCCTGACGTGATTGACAGGTTAAGGGGGCCATCCCATTGTCTTTAAGAACCTCCTGATATAGATGATTTGAAAAATCCATATAAGCAATTCTGGCAGACTCAGAATCACAGAAAATACGGCCATGCCCATTTGCATCGCACCAACCAATAGCATAATCGAAGTTCTTAATATCCGTCTCGATGCTACCGTGCCCCACACCCGACAACCAGAACTTATCCAAAAGCGAAACAATCATCTTTCTACGGCTTGGTATAAGCGAGCTTTCATCTACCAAGTAAGAGCCGCTGCGCGCACTGACTTTTACACGAACTGCATATGCATAAACACCAATATCTAACGGACTTACTCGCGTTGATAGTTTTAGCGCAAGAAACTCTGGATGAAGGATCTCATCATGAGCCTCCATATACGACAGCTCAACAACCTGAACTTTCCTTGGCCGCAGTTCACCGGGCATCATCATCACCCAAAATCAAATCACTATACGCAGATAGCTTGAAAAGCTCATTTTCATATTCTTCCTGAGCGCGAATCTTTTCAGGAATAATCGTAAATAGCTTCAAATAGTTCTCAGTAGTCTCACGTCTTTCATGATGCATGCGAGATTGAATTATTGAAATCTCATCACCAGGCTGCAGACTTCCATCCTTTAGACGTGGAGTTAAACGTTGATACATTTGGTAAGCAAAGGTCGCTCGAAGCCAGTGGTAAGTAAAATCTCTTGAAAACTCAGGAGAAGAACTTTGCAGAATCTTCTTTTTAAGAGTATCAGTCACCTGCCCCACTGGTCTTGTTTTAGCATAACAATACCTAGGATCTGTAGACGCCATGTAATAGCAGTTATTCTGCTCGGACAGAAACACGTAGACATCATCTTCTGCCATAACATCAAGTTCCGGATACTTTAATGCATAAGCAGCCTGAAACTTCCTACGTCTTCTTTTAGCATACGGACTTTCGACATACGTGAGTAGATCTTCCGCCAATTGCTTAGGGATATACAAGGTTTGAGGCTTACTATTCTTCGTATCGATATCCGTTTTTGGGCCTGCCTTTAATAAATAGGTCCCATCCGACTGAAGAAAACCATCCATCAAAGCCTTTATATGCTTAACCCGCAACGTCAAAACCGTTTGCTTTCTGGCGCCAGTCATCGCTGCAAAGAGAATAATAAGCCGCTCCTGTGCACTCCAACTGTCTAACTCAATAATTCTTACTAGTTCTGCCAGCTGCACATTCGTCAGAGGACGAAGACCTTCACCTTCATCATCCACAAAACCCAACGGAATATTTCTTTTCCGGCTGTAGGGCTGCGTCTGACTTCTCTTCTCTACCTTTATATACTTAGATAATCCATAAGATCCATTGACATGGACACTAACTTCGCGGATGGTATCAACACGAGACATATCCAAATCATGCCAATACTGCGACACGAATTTATAAAAATTATAGACAACACCGGTATACTGATTAGCGACGCGCTCTCCACGGCCCGGCATGTCTATTAGATAACGGTGATATCGATAGGTTGGCCGCTGCGTTAACCGTCTACCTGAGAAATCAAGCCAGTCAATATCATTACTTTCGCAGAACAATAAATAATCTAGCAAGCGACTAGCTTTACGTCTAGCGTCGTCTGTAGGGCGATTTTGAGGGTGCCTATCTTTTACGAGATAAAGTATGTATGAGTTTGCTTCCACCCAAGGTTCACCATTGCGGTGAAACAGAAAAGGGAGGTTATAGACACTACTAGAGACTGAATCACTAAGAGCTTCGTTAACTTGATAGCCCTGAACCGACGCTTCAATACCATTTATCGTGATAGGTAATGAGCCATTTGGCTGCTGATTAAAGTGTAGATCAGCAAAGGCTTCGTTGACCTGAGGAATTACAACCAACCGCCCTCTGTGAGCGGGGTTTTCGAACGCTGCCACCAGAACACCTCTCCGGCTCTAAGTGAAGATTTAAATAGCCAAGTCAACCACTCAACGTTGCGTGATCAAGCAGCTCGGTAAACGTTACATGGTGGTTTCGGGTATCTGCCTTTCAAGTCCTTCTTCACATCGATATAGGTGTTTGCCCAGAAGCTCGCCAGGTCCTGCGTTACCTGCACAGGGCGGCGCGCCGGTGACAGCAAGTGCAATTTCACCGGCAGACGCCCACCGGCGATACGAGGCGTATCGCCCAGCCCGAACAACTCCTGCAAGCGCACCGCCAGCACTGGCGGCGATTCACTGTAGTCGAGCCGCACCCGCGACCCGGACGGCACGCCGATGGCGACCGGTGCCAGTTCATCAAGGCGCTGCGGCAGCGGCCAGGGCAACAAGGTGGCGAGCATGGCTTTCAGATCCAGCTGGGCGAAGTGCGCCAGACGCGAAACCTTGCCCAGATACGGCAATAACCAGTCCTCCAGCCGAGCCAGCAGCGCTTCGTCGCTGACGTCAGGCCAGTCACTGTCAGCGCCAGCCGCCAGCTCGATCTGCCGGAGCAGGCTGATACGCGCCTGCCACTGCCGCAGTTCCGGCGTCCACGGCAACAGCTCCAGCCCCTTGCGCCGGACCAGTCCAAGCAGCGCTCGCCCACGCGCTTCGCCATCAAGGCCAGGAAGAGGCTCGCGACTGAGCACCAGCTCACCAACCCGCCGCTGCCGCTCGGCCCGCAGCACGCCTTCGCGCTCGTCCCACTCCAGCTCGTCGCGCAAGCTGACCATCTCGGCCAGCTCCGCCTCGAATAACCCTGGGTCCAGCGCCGCCGCGCGGTAGATCCGCTCTTCTCGCTGGCCCTGGCGGCTGCCCAGCTCGGCGATCACCAGCCAGGATTCTTTCATCAGCGCATCCGGCTCACCGAAGACCGCCGCACGCCCGTTGGCTAGGCGGTACTCACCACCACCGTCCCGTCGTTGGCGAGCGATACGGTCGGGATAGGCGAAGGCAAGCAGCGCCCCGTGCCAGCGATGATCGGTCGCATCGGCAGGAGCAGCCGCCGAGGCACCTCGCAGCAGGCCGCGAAACTGTCGCGCCAACTGGCGCACCCGCTGCGCGCCGGAATGCCGGCCCGCGCTGCCATCGAGCAGCCCGAGACGGGTTGAGATGTCCACACCGCCGCCGCGCTGGATATCGCGCTCGACCAACAAGGCGGCAATGTCGGCAGCCAGCGATGCCAAGCCAAGTGCCTGGCCGCGCAACAACAGATGCGCAATACGCGGATGCGCCGGCAACTCAGCCATGGCCTGGCCGTGCGCGGTCAACTGCCAACCGCCACGGACGTTAAGGCTGAGTGCACCGAGGCGCTGGAGCAGGTCCTGCGCCTGTCGGTAGGCCGCAGCAGGCGGCACATCGAGCCAGGCCAGTTCATCCGGTTCGACACCCCAGCGCGCCAACTGCAGCGCGACGCCGGCCAGATCGGCCTGGAGGATTTCCGCGTCGCCATAAGCTGCCAGCTGCGCGTGCTGATCCTCCGACCACAGCCGATAGCAGGCGCCAGGCTCCAGCCGCCCCGCGCGCCCGGCACGCTGGGTCGCCGAAGCACGCGAAATACGCCGGGTTTCCAGACGGGTCATGCCACTGCCGGGATCGAACCGCGGCACCCGCGCCAGCCCGGCATCGACCACCACCCGCACGCCCTCGATAGTGAGGCTGGTCTCGGCAATGTTGGTCGCCAGCACCACCTTGCGCTTGCCCGCCGGCGCAGGCTCGATGGCGGCGCGCTGGGCGGTCAGCTCCAGCTCGCCATGCAGCGGGCAAAGCATGACCTCGTCTCGACCTGCCAGCTGCTCGGCCAGCAAATCGTTCGCACGACGTATCTCAGCCTGGCCCGGCAGGAAGACCAGTACGCTGCCGGATTCCTCATCCAGCGCCTGCATCACCGTCTGCACGACCCGCGGCTCGATGCGTTCACCGGCCTGAAACGGTCGTCCCCAGCGCTGCACGACCGGAAACATGCGGCCCTCGCTGCGCACCACCGGTGCGTCATCCAGCAAAGTCGACAGCCGCGCGCCTTCCAGCGTGGCGGACATGAGCAACAGCTTGAGCGGTTCATCGCGCAGCAGCACGCGCGCATTGAGGGTCAGCGCAAGGGCCAGATCGGCGTCCAGGCTGCGCTCGTGAAACTCATCGAAGATCACCAGCCCCACGCCTTCAAGGGCCGGATCGTCCTGCAAGCGACGCGCAAGGATGCCTTCGGTGACAACCTCGATGCGGGTGTTCGGCCCGACCTTGCTGTCCAGCCGAATACGATAGCCGACAGTTTCGCCAACCTTCTCGCCCAGCTCGCTGGCCAGGCGCTCAGCCGCCGCACGGGCCGCCAGCCGGCGCGGTTCGAGCATGACGATCGACTGCCCGCCGAGCCATGACTCGTTCAACAAGGCCAGCGGCACTCGGGTGGTCTTGCCGGCACCGGGCGGTGCTTCGAGCACCGCTTCGTCACGCGCTAGCAGGGCCTGGCGCAGCGCCGGCAGGGCTTCATCGATGGGCAGGGCAATCATGGGAACTCCGCTTCAAGGGCTGCGATTATAGCGGGCGCAGTCCTCGACGCAGCCTCACGGAGCGCTGTGGTTATCCGCGGTGCAACAACGCCGAACAGAGCGTGCAGCGGGAGTGTCTGATATCGGGAAAACATCACTCAGCCCTTGTATAGTTGCGCCACTTTCCCCGGAGGTCCTTATGCGTACTCGTTCCCGTGTCATCGGCGGCGTGCTGGCCGTCTCCCTGTTCACCCAACTGACCGCTTGCGGCACGCTGTTCTACCCCGACCGCCGCGGGCAGATCGATGGCCGCATCGATCCCGCCATCGCAGCAGCCAATGCCGTCGGCCTGCTCTTCTACCTCATCCCCGGCCTGATCGCCTTTGGCATCGACTTCGCCACCGGCGCGATCTACCTGCCGGACGACAGCTACTCCATGGCCCCGGAAAAACTGCAGGAAGCCATCGGCGCCGACGGCGTGATCGACCAGGCCAAGCTCAAGGCGATCATCGAGACCGAAACCGGCCGCAGCCTGCCACTGGATGATCCTCGCCTGATCCAGCACAACGGCAGCGTCGAGCAACTTGCCGCCTTCGGACTGCGTCCGGCCGCCTGATGCAGCACACCCGCGAGCGCAAAGGCGTCAGTGCCGAACACGCCAGATTGATGCGACGTGCCACGCGACTGGCGCTGGCCGTCGCGCTGACGCTGGCTGCGAGCAAGGCGCTGGCCTGGTGGTTGAGCGGCTCAGTCAGCTTGCTGGCGGGGCTCACCGACTCACTGCTGGACGGCGCCGCCTCGCTGCTCAACCTGTTGGCGGTGCACTACTCGCTGCGACCCGCGGACGAGGATCATCGCTATGGCCACGGCAAGGCCGAGGCACTGGCAGGGCTTGGTCAGGGAGCCTTCATTTCGGTGAGTGCGATTCTGGTCTGCGTCCAGGGCGTCGATCGCATGCTGCATCCTGAGCCGCTGGGCGCACCGACGCTGGGCATCGCGGTGATGCTGCTGTCACTGGCGCTAACAGTGGCGCTGCTGATGTATCAACGCCGCGTGGTGCGCGAAACCGGCTCCACGGCGATCCGTGCCGACTCGCTGCATTACCGTTCCGACCTGCTGCTCAACAGCAGCATCCTTGTCGCGCTGGTACTCGCCGGTTATGGCTGGGAACGGCTTGACGCCGTATTCGGCATCGCCATCGCGGTCTACATCTTCTGGAGCGCGCTGAGCATCGTCCGCGAGGCCGGTGCGGTACTGATGGATACCGAGCTCCCGCCCGAGATCAGCGAGGACATGCATCGGTTGGCCTGCGATGTACCCGGCGTGGTTGGCTGTCATGACCTGCGCACCCGCGTTTCGGGCACCCGCTGGTTCGTGCAGATGCACCTGGAGTTGCCCGGAAATCTGCCGCTGATCGAGGCACACGCACTCTGTGACCAGGTCGAAGGCGCCATCCACGCCAAGTACCCGCGCGCCGAGGTGCTGGTGCATGCCGATCCGCTGGAAGTGGTGAGGCCACAACCCAGCCTGGAGCCGACCGCCAGCCCATAAAAAAAGACCACGTGGCGAGACGTGGTCTTTTTTCAATACTGCTCTGAATTCGCTGGCCGCTTGTGGCGGATTCTTCGACAGCGCCTTGTGGGCGGTGCTGGCCCGGACCGATGACCTCGGTAAGGTATACGGTTGGCGCGGCGGGGTAAGTACCGCGTCAGTTCTGCCGGGGGCTGAAGTTGGATAAAGCTTACGCCCCGCGCCCCGACAGATGTTTGCGAAAATTGCTCATATCAAGGCCTGTTGCGCAATCATTGCGCCCGGATGCATAGTTACGCGCAACCAAACCCTGCGAGTAGCCAATCATGAGCAAACTGGATCGCTACGACCTGCGTATTCTTGCCGAACTGCAGCACGACGCGCGCATTTCCAATCAGGATCTGGCCGAGCGCATCGGCCTTTCACCGTCGCCCTGTTCGCGGCGGGTCAAACAGCTCGAAGACGACGGCTACATTGCGCGCCAGGTCGCCCTGCTCGACCGCAAGAAGCTCGGCCTGACGTTGACCGCCTACGTGCTGATCGGCATGGACCGGCACACGCCGGAGCGCTTCGAACACTTCGAAGGAATGATCGGGAAATGTCCCGAAGTGCTCGAATGCAGCCTGGTCACAGGGATGGACGCCGACTATCAACTCAAGGTCGTGGTACCGGACATGGACCACTATCAGGCCTTTCTGCTCGGCACACTGACCCGCATCGAAGGTGTCACCAGCGTGCGGTCAAGCTTTGTCCTGCGGCAGGTGTCATCGAGTACCGAGCTGCCCCTGGAGCATTTGCGAGGCTGAGACACCGCTCACACTTGCAACCCACACAGCTCGAAGGGCTATTACCTATAATTCGCGCCTTTCTATTCTGCTCACCTCCGAATGGTTTCTGGCAGGCGCAGCGATCAGCCTTCGTGCAAGGGAAATGCCTCATGAAAGACACCAACCGCGTCATGCAGAGCTACGGCCGCTGCTGCGCGAGCGCAGACTTCTTCGACGACTTCTATGCCTCCTTTCTGGCCAGCTCGCCGGCAGTGCGGGAGAAGTTCGTCAAAACCGACATGACGGCGCAGAAACAGCTGCTGCGGGCCGGCATCCTGAACCTGGTCCTGTTCGCGCGCGGCATGCCCGACACCAAACTCCAGGCCTTGGGCAAGAGCCACTCTCGCGGCCATCTGGACATCCGTCCCGAGCTCTATGACCTCTGGATCGCCGCGCTGCTGAAAACCATCGGCCAGCATGATCGGCAGCTGGAAAAAGAAGACCTTCAGGCCTGGCGCACAGTGCTCAACAAGGGCATCGACGTGATCAAGTCCCACTACTGATCACGCACCCAAGCTCGAAACAGCCTCCCGTTCGAACCCATCAAGCGCTGCGTCGTCCAATCTCCCGGAGCAGCTGAGCGCCCGCCGCGGGCGTATACTGCACCGCTGCCGCGCCCCATCAGCCTCGGGCGCATTCGTCGATGTCAGTCAGGAGTAACGCGTGGAGCCTGAAGTATTTGAGAAGTGGATGATGATCGTCCTGGTCGGCGGCCTGATGGCCTTCATGGCGTTCATCATCTGGGACCTGGCGAAGAAGTCGAAAGCCGGGCGCCTTGGCACTGCCATCCTGTTTCTGGGTTTGGGCCTGTGCCTGTTTGCCTTTCTGGCGAAGCCGATCATCGGCTATGTCATCGAAGTGACCCAGGGCATTCCGCACTGATCGCTTGGCCCTGCCGACGCCTCACAACTGCGCTGCCACTTCCCGCCACTCGCCTGGCTGCAGACCGTCCAGCGACCAGGGCCCGATCCTGACCCGCACCAGCCGCAGCGTTGGCAGACCGACCGCTGCGGTCATCCTGCGAACCTGACGGTTACGCCCTTCACGAATCACCAGTTCCAGCCAGCTGGTCGGCACGCTCTTGCGAAAGCGCACCGGCGGAGTGCGCGGCCACAGCTGCGGCTCGTCGAGCGCCCGGGCTTCGGCCGGCAGCGTCATGCCGTCGTTGATGAGCTCGACCCCCTCGCATAGCCGCCGCAGCTGCTCAGCGCTGACTTCTCCCTCCACCTGCACCCAGTAGGTTTTCGCCAACTTGTGCTTGGGATCGGCTATGCGCGCCTGCAGTTGTCCGTCATTGGTCAGCAGCAGCAGGCCTTCGCTGTCGCGATCCAGCCGCCCGGCCGGGTAAACACCCGGTACTGGCACGAAGTCCTTCAGGGTGGCGCGACCATCGGCATCGTTGAACTGGGTGAGCACATCGAACGGCTTGTTCAACAACAGCAGGCG
>Ga0208814_1001231_pt1 | contig 12374 bp, 23 predicted proteins | sample MalvirAntarct_55_FD_184253 | JGI IMG/M metagenome (GOLD analysis project Ga0208814, IMG submission 184253) | Marine viral communities from the Global Malaspina Expedition - Malaspina viral metaG Antarct_55 (SPAdes) (version 2) | ecosystem: Environmental > Aquatic > Marine > Oceanic | place...
GTTAAAATTAAACCTTTTCAGATTTCGATAGGACTTGTGTGCAGCGTTCGAGTAGCTTGCTCTCTAAATACTTTGTCCGTTTAACTTTCCCTTACTACGTTCATATACTAAGGCTTTTTTTGCTTTCTTTGGTTCAATCCCATCATAACCAAACATTAACTCAAACGATGTTTGCTTGTTTATAGGAGGCATTATTCTTATCTTGTTTCTCATTTGGCTAATTTAAAGTAAATTTTTGAATTGAACTAATTACATACTGAAATAATTATCAATCTTTTCTTTTGCATCATCAAAGCCTACTGCAAAGTATGCTTCATAGTTCCTTACGCAAAGTCTATTTATCCATTCAACTTGATTGTGCTTGTCACCACCTTCATTGTACAACTTTTTGTATTGACCATTCTTTTTGTATGGAGATTCTTTTAACGTCTTAAGCTCTAAAGCTAATCCATTATAGCCACCTCTAGGTTCGTAGATAAATAAATCTGGAAACCCTGCAATGTAACCTGTTCTCTTAGCCTTCATTCTTTGCGAGTGGTACTTTTGGTATTGACCTCCAAGCGAAGCACAATACAAAGCATTATAATTTAGCTTTAAGTAAGTAACAACGGCTGCTTGTAATTTGTCTTCGTCTGCTTTCATAATATCCTTAGTTGTGCTTGATGTTGTTTTAATCTCTTTTGGCTTGCTTCAAAGTATTCCTTATCCAATTCGCAAGCAGTTAAGTCAAACCCTAGATTGTGACACGCTAAAGCTATTGAGCCAGAACCTAGATGAGTATCTAATATCTTATCTCCTTGCTTTGCGTAGTTCATTAATAACCATTCATACAATGCAATAGGTTTTTGTGTAGGGTGCATTCTTATACTTTTTTTACCTACACCTTTTATAGCTCCAATAAAACCATATCTATTACCATCCCACATATATTTAAAAATCTTTGCATTTTTATCAAAAGATGTCCAAGCCATTTCACAATCAGCATAAGTTTCAGAATGATTTAATTTATCCCAATTTAGATAACATCTTGTATTGCTTAAATGCTCTATAAAATAATTACCTCCCCAAATGATTTGATTTTTACTTACTCTTTTTAATTCTTCAAAATACTCTTTTTTAGGGATTTCATTATCCCAATCCTTATTAGATATATTATTTAGTCTTTTATTTTTAGTAACACCTATACCATAAGGAGGGTCTACAATAGCTAAGTCAAAATGATTGTCTTCATACCTAGCCATTAACTCCATGTTGCATTCGTTTGTTATCTTCATTTCTTTTCGTTTAAATATTTAGCTTCTGAGATTGACTTGATAGAATCGAATGTGAATGTTTGCTTTCTATCGAATAAGTAATTTAGCTTATGACCTGATTCGCCATCGTGAAAATATACAATCACTTGAATAGTGTCTTCGTCTATCTCGTGCATATTAATTCCTTTTACTTTCATGTCTTTTCGTTTAGTATTTCAATCGCTTGTTCTCTTAGGTTTACTTTCCCCTCCTTTAATTCTGCGTATAGTTCGTTTATTAAATGCTCTCTGCAAGCATTATCAATCTTGTACTTTAAGGTTGTAGAAGATCCGTTCTCGTGCTTGATAGAACCTCTTACTTTTCGCCTTAAAGTTGCAGCATCTTCTGGAGTTATATTTATAAATCCGTTCGTATCGAACCATTCATATTGCATTTTAACCCCAGACAATTTAAAAGGATTCCCAAACCTGCTTTGAGGTTCTTTAAAGTTAAGCCATTCCTCATACTTAGTTACAACCACGTTCAATACATATTCTTTATGATCCGCAGACCTATCTGTATTAGAGGAATTATATTCAATCTGAATTGCTTGCTTTTCTTGGAACAACTTATTGATCTTTAAACCATTCTTTTTCTTACGAACATTAAGCCATATAAACCATGTCTTTGGGTTTACTGCGTATTGGTCACCTGTACGAACACCAATCTTAAACGCACTATCCACGTCCTCATAAGTCATTGTACTAAATGATTCTATTAAGTCATTGCTTAGTATGTTTGACATTATACTAACATCAGCATCATTTTTGTTTTGGCTTAGTTCAAAGAATGTTCTTCTTACTAAGTTGCTGCAAAAGATTAATAGTTCTGAGGTTTGTTCTTTTCCTATTTCCATGATTAGTTGTTTTTGTAAAGTTAATTATATTTTTTAAATATCATATATCTTTTTAAATAATTCAACCATCACATTAACAGTAATAGAATTTCCTGCTTGTTTATAAAGCTGAGTATCTGAATTAACTTTCTGAGCTGCATAGAATTGTTCGTCCGTATAACCTTGCAACCTCCAACACTCTAAAGGTGTTAATCTTCTTATTCGTTTTGTATTTATATTATGATTCCTCTCACCGCCTAAATTAGCTACCAATGCTGGACTAATACCGCCTATATCATACACTCTATTCTGTTGGAAAGGTTGTTTTCCCCCACTTTCATTTGATTCATTCAATTGAATAACTTCAACACCTTGCGAACAACCAGTATCAACACAATAGCTTGTGCCATCTGTTTTAGACAAATGACCTGAACCTACTTGTCCTGTCTTTGATGTTCTTGGGAATAATGAATGTGAGATTATATAATTATCTGTATCAGCTCTTCCCATTTTATGCGTATTTGCCCTTATACATTTAGCTATATCTGTATTAAAGCTCATCTTTCCAGAGTTCCAATCCCCACCCGAAGGAGTTGTTATTGTTTTAATCATTTTATCACTCAGATAATACTTTTCATCTACTTCATTTTCTAACAAGTTCTTCAACCTCAACTTTAATTCCATCTTCTTAGGGAATCTAAACTCTCTAAATTCTTTAAACCCTACTAAGAATATTCTCTCTCTGTTCTGAGGAATGCCATAATCTTTAGAATTTAATACTTTAGCGTAAACGTGATAACCTAATCCATTAACAATAGAATCTAAACCTATCTGACCATTTAAAGTTCCGCCTCCATTAGTTAATACATCTGTAATAGTTTGGTAAGTTCGACCGTTGTCGTGAGAAAGCAATCCTTTTACATTTTCAAGTATAAAACATTTAGGTTGATTCTCTTTAATAAACTCAGCTACATTAAAAAATAAAGTTCCTCTTGTATCTTCAAAACCTCCACGTTTACCTGCTAAACTAAATGACTGACAAGGGAAACCTGCTACATATAAATCTAGTTGAGGTACTTCTGAGTGATTCCTTGTAGTTATATCCTCATACATTGTACTAGGATTGTGCAATTCGTTAAATGATTTACGAGCGTACTTGTCAATCTCACAAGCAAACACCTCATCAACTTCTAAGTTTAATCTTTTTAAAGCTGATTCGGGTGATCCTATTCCGCTAAAGTCTGTTCCTAATTTCATAGTTGTTTTTGTTTTTGTAAATCTAATAATAATTTTTCAGGTAAACTAATCTTTAGCCCCAAATACTTTATTTAAATCCAACGCTTTTACCTCCTGACCTTCCAAGCCAAACATCTCAGGGAAGTACTTTTTAGCAAGACTAACTGGTTCGCTTTTGTTTCCGTACTTAGGGCGTGCATTCTTAATCCATTTGTTAGCTGCGTACTTCCATTTCTTCATTGGATTCCTTCCAACTTTCCAACCTATATTTTCGTAATACTCAAAAAAGCTTTCGGCTTCATTCATATCATAAGCTTTTTCTTTAAAGTATATTTCTACTTCTAATAAATCGGATGGCTTATTTTCTTTAATAATCTTTTTAGGTTTAATATCTTCAACTAATATAAGCTCATTTGAGAGAGAGTGAGAATTTTTATTCTCTTTTGGCACACTATCTATATTATTATTATTCTTATTTGTATTCTTATTCTTATTCTTATTAATAGTTCTTAAATCTTTTACATCACAGTTCTTAATTTTTTTAATAACTGGTTCTTTAATTATTTCAATACTCTGATTTAAATCTTTCAGTTTGTTAATTTTTTCAGAACTTGATTTGAAACACTCCTCTACCTTAGATTCTACTACTCTATAATGTGTTTTTGCAGGTATGCCTCTTAAAAATGTTTCAATCATTCCATGCTCCTTTAGCACCTTAATACATTTCTTTTGTATATGGTATGAATATGTAGTTGTGTTTTCTATATCATCACTGGTGACAAAGAAATAACCATTTCCGTTAATACTTACAAGCATATTCTTGCTCTTGAAATACTCTTCTCTTGCTATAAGGTCTGAGAGTATTAATGCAGCATCTACACCGATCAATTTTGCCATTGCTTTGTTTACCTGCCAGAATGCGTTTTGACTTAGTAGTTTTTTAATGCTCATAATATAATGTTTAGGTACAAAAAAACCTATTTCTTTGAGGTGGACGTCTCGCGGAAATAGGCTTTTTATAAAAATGTTTTAGTTATCGCGTCCACTCGATGGCTGCAATATACAAATAATATATTTAATAAACTAATGTACTTTAGTAATATGTATAAAAAATAATTGCCCACAATTGCCCACTTGTAACTATCTAAGAATCAGAGTTGCCCCTAATTGCCCCCATCAATGCCCTTAAATGCCCTCGTTTAATGCCCACAAATGCCCACCCTTAACTAGCTGACAATCAAGCTACCCGCAAAACCCGCAAAACCCACCTTTTAACCCGCAAATTAAATTCGTATGCAAAAAAAAGGAGGCACTAATTAAAGCACCTCCAGATTAAGCCAATCGAGTATTTCTAATACTCTTCTAAAAGGGCATTCCATCACCAGATGGTTCTTGTTCAGGTGCAGATTCAACACCTGCAACCTTCCAAGCTTTCAAACTCACAAAGTGTCTATCCTTCCATTCTCGACCGCTTATGTTTATATCAATTTCGTAAGACTGACCTACTTTTAAACCCTTCACAAGCTCTATTCCCTTATCTTGTATAAACTCTATCGGAACTTCAGCATCATACTCAACACCCTCTTGTTTGAGAATCACCTCTTGCTTCTTAAACTTGTCTGAAATTACTTGGACTTCTTTAATTGATACTACTTTACCTCTTAATTGCATGCTTCTTTTAATTTAATTGTTAGTGATTGTTGTTCCTTGATTGATCGTAATAATAATCTTGTATTCTTTTTAACATCGAATAGCTCTTCTTTAAGCTTTCCATTCTGATCGTTCAATCTCTCGATTATAGACCTGTTTTTTTCTGCGTAGCTTTCTTGGCTTTCAATTTCTGCATCAGTATTTTTTGACATTAACAAAACTAAATCATCGTAGTTCTCCATGTAATAACCACCACGATCATAAGCAATATTGTGATTTTTAACTCCATTCATAACTGTTGCGTGACCTCTGTTAAACTTAACGCCTATTTCAGTAAAGCCCCAGGCTCGTTTTCTTAGATAATGGAAACACATATTCCTAGCTTCAACATCAAACTGTTGTCTACCTACATCCGTTAACGATCCTACGAAGGTCTTATTAATACCTGCGGAATGTATTAATAGTTTTTCAAATAATTCTTCTTTATAACTCATATTAGTTTTGATATATCGCAAACGGACAATTTACTATCCATTGCTAAAGTTCTTAATTGGTTTAAATTAAAGCGGCTTTCGTTTATAAATAACCGCCTTAGTGTCGTTGGTGAAACATCCATCTTTAGACACGCAACCTTTTTAGTGTTGTACGTGCTAAAGATTAATGTTTGGAGTTTAGTTTGAGGACTCCAACCTCTACCTTTATCGTTCATTTATGGTTTTTTAAAGTCCTCTGATTCATCTTCACCGAAGACACCTAATTGATAGAATCCGCAAACCTTTAATACTATCCTACTCATGGCTCTCTTTTCTGCTATTTCCATAACATACCATGAATTTGTATTTCCATCCTTAAAGCTAACTCCTTTGATTGCACTTCCAAATGTTTCTAAATCTTTAGTTGTTGCTTTCACTACGCAGAAATTAGGTTCGCATCTTATAACTTCATAAGCTATCTTAATACCCTCAACTGCTTGTATCTTATCTATTCCAGACCTTGTAATTATAAGGTAATGTTGGTGCTTAAATATATCTTCTTTTGCTAGGTCGTACTTCTTGTACAATTCTGCTATCTTATCTCTATCCATCTTATCGTTGTCTAACTGGTTGTCCTAAATGCTGCCACTCTAGGATTGATCTTGTAACTGGAGAACGCTCTCCTGCATTCCATTCTTGATTAAGTTCGCAATGTCTAGCAAACTCATTATCTAGCTGCTCAATTCTCATATCGTCCACGTCCATAACGTTTTCTCTACTTCTTAAAAATAATTCTTTTAGCTTTCCCATCTTAGTTTTCTGTAAATAAAGATTCAACATTCTCGAAATTTAACGGATTCTTTGTTGTCATTGTTAGCAGACTGCAACATTCATCTATCGTTAAATTGATCATTGAATAATTGTAATGTAATGCTTTCTCAATCTTTTCACAAGTTGCAGGAAAGTCTTTAAAAGATAAATTTAATCTATCTCTATTCTCTTGCTTTAATCTTTCAAGTAATGTTCTCATAGTTTAGTTGTTTTGTTTGATGCAAATATAATACTTCTTTTCTTCTTATGCTAATTAATAGCTTATTTAATCCGATTATCTACCTAATTTATCCGCTGAATATTTGCGTAAATGAAAGCAGGTTTCTGGTTTATGCTGACCGCTTAAATCTTCCATTGATGGATCCCACCACGCATCAACTGACTTGAGTAGGTCTATTAACTCCAAACCAATCTCGCTATCTTCACCTACTTGTTTAATCCTATCTTTCATGTTAGCGTTAAGCTTATCGAACCAATCCGATCGTCTAACATAGTACCCTACTAACTCATTGATATTACCTGTGACCTCTTTTGTATTATAATTCTTTTTCATTTAGTTGTTTCTTAAATAGATTTCTAATTCCTTTTTTGCAGTCTTTAAACTACCTATTACCCACATAATCCACTGACTATCTATGTAAATATTGTGTCCGTTGTTGCTTTTCTTGAATGTTGCCTTCATAGTAGTTGTTTTTATCTTAGCTTCCTTGCTTTCGATGGTACAAATATACACAAACTTTTCATTGTGGCAATAAATAGCTTAATTAAATGCAATAAAAGAGCTATATTTCTATAACTCTCTTATAATCAACTAGAAAAAATGTGTTAATCTTGCAACCTGACCTTGTGTTTTTGAATGTATAAACGCTTCAACCGCCTTTGGTGATCCTGTAAACCCTTTTCTGGAGTGCCAAGAATCCGCAGCACTTGGACTTCTAAGGTATTCAACAGTAACACCGATGAAGTCCTTAGCATCTCTCCACTTGTACTTCACTTTATGATGTAAATGGTGAAGATACCAATACCTATATTTAGTCTCAGCCCATTGCTTAGGCTGCTCATGTGCCATTAACATAGGCAGGTTGTCCATCTTAGCTCCATCACCATGCTCTAAACCTATTAAATTCGCTCCGTAGGTGTAGTATTTTCTATGTGATACACCTGCATCTACATTTACATCTTCAGCTAACCTAAACCAAGCCTTTAAAGCATGTGCAAGATGGAATCCTGACATATAATCATGATTAGACATAGAGTGTACACAATCTACTGGAGCGACCTCTCTAAGCATCTCTACACATTTAACGTACAAAGCTAAAGCCGTTTCAAAATGCTCCCAAAATTTCCCATCGCAGTCTTGATTTGTGCCTTTTGTTGTGGTGTTGTAAACGGAATCCACATGCAGTATGTCGTTGCCGATACAGAAAAGTATCTTTTCAACTTCAAAGCCTTTCGCCTTATCAATTAAGCCTTGTACACCTTCTATAACTCTAGCAACTGCAATCTCTGAATTATACTCTTCTCCTGTTTCTTCTGATTTGGCATATTTACCTATGTGTATGTCCGCAGGATTGATTACTAGTAGGTGAGTGCCTTTTTCGCTTTTAATGGGCTTAGGATAGCTCGGAGCGTGTTGAGATATAAAGGTATTCAATCTCTCAAACATTCCTCCTTCATCAAATCCACCTTCACCATCTTTGGTAACGATCGAAAAACGAAGCTCGCCACCCATATTCTGCCAATGCTTAACAGATACAACGTCCTTCTTATCAATACCACGCTCTTTAAGGTGTATATCAAGTGAGGAATTGTCGTTAAGGTTGTCTAAGGTGTTGGCTCGATGCTTCTTGACCATTTCGATCTCATCATCCTTTAATCGGAATCTATTGTTTCGTTTTGACATATAAAAGTTTTACGCTAATATACTACTTTTTTTCGAATACGCTAAAACATAGTGGCAAAACTGCAATAAAAGATAACATAAGGGTTTGCCAAGTTATACCATGAGTTTCAATCTGAGTAACTACGGAAACAACTAGAACACCGCTTACAGTCCTTTTAGAACTCCATTTACCTTTGCTATCCGTAAACATCTTGGGAACTATTGCAAGCAACCCCTTTGCCCAAATTGGGTTCATTTCTTTTTTCTTTTAATAAACAAGCTCACAAAGCTATTAATATAACCTAGTATCTTATTATCTTTTTCAGTTGGTGTTAATGCAACAACCACCGCTGCGAATGCTAATAATGCCGTCAATAAAGCATTCCAATTCTGTACTAAAAAATCACTCATAATATGTATTTATTTCGATGAATATAAATGGTAGGTATATACAAGTCTTGTATCCGTCCTTAAATTTGTCTGTCCATACTCCTACAAGTATGCCTGTGTAAAATCCTACTCCTATCTCGAACCCTGTCATTAGTATGTCCAAATTACGTTATCAGGTAAATCTTGATCTACATCTATATGTATAAATGTTTTTGCTATACCTATCCTTGTGAATCCTACTGCCATACAAGCCTCTAAAATTATAAACCTATCTGAACTATTAGCACAAGCAATATCAACTGCGTTCCCTCTTGTATGAGCAGAGTTAGGTTTCCCTCCTACTCGCTCATTTGCTAAATCACTTCTCCATGAACTATTTATGTGAAAGGGGATTCCTGCAATTTGTCTTGCAGCTTCCAAACTGAGTAACAAACTATCAGTCATCTTATCGTAACACTCTACACCATCACAAACGAACTCGCTAGGCTCAAAGTACTTAATCCTTCTTCTCATGGCTTAACTTCTTAATGTTATACAATGCAGCCGTAATTAATACAATAGCCGTTAGGATGCCGTTAATGTCTGATACGCTTATTCCGATTGCTGCGGTGTTAACTATATTAGTTTCTATTAAATCCTTATACATTGATGCTTCGTAGATATATTAATAATTTCTTTATGTTTTTTGGTTTTGGGTTGTACTTCATATTCTCAATCCTGTATTATAAGCGTTCGAAATAGGATTCATATCCGAACCAGAATTAGTTGAGTACTCTGGGAAGTTGCTTGAATACTCGCATAAATGATCAACTATTCTTTGACCATAGAACTCAGCCGTATCTCGCTCTTTTTGGATCAACCAGTTAAGGTCTGACTTACTTGCAGCCGTTCCATTCTCGCTATTCTTCTGAGTTACCGAACCATTCTTGATTTGGAAGGATATAAAAGGCAATGCCTCCACTAATGCGTAGTGAATGATGCTATCTTGTATATAATTATCAACTAAGCTCTTATAATGCCCAGACAATGTACCACCTTGAATTTCAGACTCTATTTTCTCATATAAATCTGTTCCTAATATTACCTGCATATTCTTATCTTGTGCTATCTTTAAAAATGGCAATAGAAATGCGGTATCAACGTTGTAATTGATAGCCGTTGAACTCTTTAATTTATCCTCGTCACAAAATAATGCAGCCATTATAGTTTTCCTTTACTTGGTGTATCTATAGGAGCGGTAGATTCCGACCCCTTTTGAACTATATAAGGATTGTTACCAACCTTTTTTTCATTCTTCATTCCTTCATTCTTCATTATACGTCCTTTGCTATCTCTTTTACGGAAGTAAATCCTACGCATCCAGCCATGATAGCAATTGACTCCGCCCTTATACTTGAACAAACTATAAGAACTAGAGCCTTTTGGAGCAAACTTTCCGTTAACTCCTTTATCGCTCATCTTCTCAATATCTTCATATCTGTATTCTAACCCACCACCTGCAAGTTCAATCATTCTATCACAGAACTTTCTTGATTTACCACTAGATGTCTTCTTTGATGTCTTAGTATATGCGTATCTTACCTTATATAAACCAACATCACCATAAATACTCTTATCATTTGGGTTAGCATCTGACTTTAAAGGATCTGAAAATTGATGGAAACCTTCTTTAGTAGTATCAATTAAATCTTCGCTCATCAATTCCCACTCGTCTGGGTTGTTCTCTTCACCGATCAACTCCAATTCATCTAGTAATTCATCACCTAGCTCATCGCTTAAAAATGGAATTGCACTCATTTTTACACCAGTTTCCTTTTCTTCTTCTTCAATACTTAAATCTTCAGTTTCAATAAACTCAATAGGTTGGATCGTTTTAACGTATAAATCCAAAATGATGTTATTAACTGCTAATACGCTATCAATGGCATCAATTACCATGTTTTGTTTTGGTCTTATAACTGTATTATCAAACAGTTGAGATGCCGTTTTAATCTCGTCTGCATTATTACCAAAGCCTGAAGCATCTTTAATACCGAATAACATAGGGCTTGTTACCTTATGCCCTATTAATATTTTCTGTGTAGATTCTTCGGATAAAAATTTATATTGCTCTGAAGCCTCTGAAATAGGTATTGTCTCAATAGTTGTTGCAGTTGATGAGTCATCATTCCAACTTGTTAACCATTTCTTCCCTCCTGTACCTGTAAGTTTGTTTTCAATCGCTCGCTCTACCTTTAATTGTTCTTCCTCTTCTGGCAGTCCATTATTGAAATTCACAAGCATTGTAGGAGCAAAACCATTCTGTATATTAGTCTTGTGGTAATTCGCTATCTCTTCATCAATTTCTGACCAAGGCAAAGCTCCGACATAATCAACTGGACTAAAGTAAAAGAATCCAGCTGAATAAGGTGCTATAACTAATACTTGTGATTCTTCACCCTTTGCACCTGTAAAAGTTTCTATTCTTTTAGGTCTAAATCTATCTTTTCTATATTCCTTCCAATTATCGGAGTAGTACCAACCTTTAATTTCTCCATCTGTTGATTTCTCAGGTCTTAGATTCTGCATTGGAATATGTCTTGCACGTGATACTTCAATTCTACCTTTATTCCAGATAATATTGAAAGCACCCATTCCTAATTTCTTTAGGTCACCGCATACACGCTTAATATCTTCGCCTTTGAAAATCGTTCTCATCTTAGCAAAGTCTAAAGGCTTTCTATCGCTATCCGTTGCAGCAACACCCTCGCCATATATCTGATCCGATACACTTGTTATAATAGCATTAGATACCGCTGAACCATTACACCTATCAATTAAGTAAGTGAAGTAGTCATTATCTTCGCCATACGCTACCCATTCCTTTGCAGGGTTCTCAACTGCTTTAGGTGTATTAATGGATTCAAAATTAATTACTTTAAAACTCATGTTTTTAAATATACTGAATTAATAATATTAGCTTCGGGTTCTTTTACATATACAACCTCGCTAGTGCCGTTTACCCAAGCTTTCCCAGTTTCACGTAAACCAAGAACAGAAGCGTCAGTAATATCTGTATTGGTAGAGCTAGTTTGTTCATATACATCGTATTTAAAAAAGCTATTCTCTTGCATTGTATAATAAGGATTTGCAACCAAATTAACGTAAAAGTATAATAGTACTGACCGCTCGTTAACTGTGCTTTTAATTGCAACCCTACCCTCGCTAACTCTAGTTTGAAGATTCGTAAACACAATTAAATAGTAATTATCAAACGCATTCGTTGAGTTCTCTAATAACGATAAGTAAACCCCATTAAATACTCCTGTTTTCAGTTTTAACATTGTCTTTAACCTTTGATTTATGTTTCTTACCTAGAGCCTTTGCGTAAGCTTTAGCCTCAGCATAATCGCTCCTTTGTGTTTGAAGTTTGATTTCTCCGTTATCAGTTGCAGTAATTAAATACACATCTCTTAACCTATCGATCTTAATCATTTGCGTTATCTCTAATTAATTCCATAGCTTCTGCATTAGTCATTAAACAGTTGTTAGGATAGTTCAATTTTGAACCTAAATCTAACAATGTAGATACTTCACCACCTAACCAAGAGCAATCTAGTTCAATCACATAATATTTAGCTTTAGATATATTAAGCTCAATAACGCTACCAAACTTAACTCTGTTATCAGAAGCTACCTCTTCGAATGTAGTAGGTAACACCTCAACTAAATCATTATCTATATCGTAAACCTTTCGAGCGTATTTGCCTTCTAATTTAGCAGGAATTAAACCTTTGTACGTTGCC
>Ga0208814_1001232_pt1 | contig 12362 bp, 15 predicted proteins | sample MalvirAntarct_55_FD_184253 | JGI IMG/M metagenome (GOLD analysis project Ga0208814, IMG submission 184253) | Marine viral communities from the Global Malaspina Expedition - Malaspina viral metaG Antarct_55 (SPAdes) (version 2) | ecosystem: Environmental > Aquatic > Marine > Oceanic | place...
GGTGTATCCCGTCCAGCCCTTGGCGTTGGTTAATAATGCGGCCCATATAGAATGAGGCACGGCGGCGGGGTCACCATAGGCACCGAGGCGGATAGTCTGGCCCGCGCCATAGTCGGCCAGCGTCTCGGGGTTAATAGTAGGATATCGGCCGCGCTGTAGTGTTTTCCATATATTAAGCGGGGCATGATACAGGGTTACATAACAGGGCCTATTGTCGGCGGTGCCTTTTGGTTTGGTTTTGTTCGGGGTACCTTTAAGGGGACAATTCCCACAGATCCCGAAATCTAGCCCGAGCCGGTTAATGGTTAACGGGTCTCGGTTTGGATCGTCGGCCAGTATCCATGTCTGCAACATGGCCCCCGTTTTTATGTTGTTACTGTTTATTGTGGCAATGCATACAATGGGCGAACCATCGAGAACCGACGGCCCCCGATAAATAATGCCAGCCTTAATTTTTGATAATGTCATTTTAATAACCTCGTTTGCTAGTGGATGGGCCACCACCACAGCGGCCCAATTAAAAGCATAACACAGCGCCACCAACTAACAATAGGTTAAATGCTTAACTATCATTTAATTATTTTTATTATTATTTTTTTTTGGGCGCACTATGGGGGCCTAATAAATATAACTTATATATATTAACTGCCGCTGGGTAAATGTAGTTAAGGCTTGACGTGCCAGTCTTTTTTTTCTTACTGTGGCCGATTGATAGCGGTAACGGAGAAGAAAATGGTAAGGAAAGTTTTAAGAGAACTCACAACTTATATGCACGTCGAAATCAGTATCGAAGATGCAAAAGAGGTGATCCTAGCACTACATGATGCCATTGATATTGCTGAACAGGGGCATAGAGCTGATATGATAGATCTAATTCCAACCATAGTTGCTATAAAAGCGTCAAAACAGTTTGAAAACGAACAGGTGGTCTGTACTGTTGTACCTGATTCACAGATACTTGATTTGAGAATAGTCGAAGACTAAACCACCCCCTTCACCAAAAAATCAATAAAAAAGCCCCAGAACTTCCGAAAAACGGAGGCTCTGGGGCCAAAGTGGTGCCTTTTTAAGGGGGAAGAGGCACCTAGCAGGTGTTAAGAGCGGGAGGGGTACCCTCAACACCACTAATACTACTATAGTGCCCCTAATAGGTCAACAACTACATGATAGTTGACGCGCCAGTTTTATTTAGTTAACGTAGTAGCCGAACTCATAACCTGAAGGGGTATAAGGATGGCTAAGTATTTAGAAGAGAGGAAAACGGCAAAGGGTAAGGTGTATTACGCCTTCAATCCGTCGAAGGGCGTCAAGGACGCTCTCAATGTGAGATACTGCACGTTCACAACAAAGCGGGAGGCAGTGGTATATTGCCAACAGGTGGCCTTGGACTTCAATCTTCATCGTAGGAAGGGTGAGGGGATGGTCAGGATAGATGATGAGAGTGTTGCTGGGCTCATTAAGTTCTACCAATCCACCAAAGAATGGACGAAGTTGGCTGAAAACAGCAAGATTTTCTACGATTTACAGTTTAGGACAGCTACTGCGCTTGAACAATCCAAGACCACTATGTCTTTTGGTCAAGAGAAGGCCAGAAACATCAATGCAACTCGGGCAGACAAAATCTATACCCAAGTACAGAAGGAATACTCTGACCACAGAGCTTCCCATGTCGTAAAAGTACTCCGAAAAGCATTTAACGTGGGTCTTAGGCACGGAAAAGTGATGGTCAACCCGTTTTCTAACATGCGGATACCCGTACTACCCACCCGCAAGGTACTTTGGGAGCCTGAACAGGTCTTTAAGGTCATAGAGACTGCCGACAAGCTCGGTTACCCGTCCATCGGTACAATTCTCCTGCTGGCGTATGATCTTTGTGCGAGGCCGGGCGATATGCGTCAGCTAACGTGGATAAACTACCACGAAGGCAACTTTGCTTACATCCAAGAGAAGACCAAGACACAGATGGGTGTAGCGGCGTCTCCTAGGCTGGTGGAGAGACTTAGGAAGTACCACCAATACATTCCTATGGATTTAGACAGAGAGGGCTGTATCGCAATCTGTGAGACTACAGGTAATCCGTACAGCAAAGATCTGTTATGCAAATACTTTGCTCGGATAAGAAAGCACTCGGGCATACCTACGCATTTACAACTTCGAGATCTCCGCCGAACAGGTGCAACTGAGATGGCCGAAGCTGGGTGTACTGAAGATGAATTAAGAGCAGTAACGGGACATCAGTCGCGGGAGATATTAGCGACCTATGTCAGACCAACGGTAAAGCTGGCCCAGTCAGCCCAAAACAAGAGGTTTGGATAATGGATAAGCAACAGTTCAAGAAGTGTGACAAATGCAAAGACCATGACGCGGTAGCCATCGAACATGGCACCCGATACTTATGTGCCGAGTGCTGGCTAGATTGGAGTCGTGGAGGTGCCAAGTGAATTGGCAGACGCATTACCCCGACCTAATTGAGTGTGATTTTTGTGGGAGATATACGCGAGGAAGGATCAACGAAGACGAGCCCGACTCAGTTAAATGCTCATCGTGTTTATTAGAATTAGTTAAGGTTAGTACTAGTGTAGTGGTTAATGGCGTAAGAGAAAATGACCATTTCTGACCACACCACACCACAGAGGGTACCTACCAAAAGAGAAAGCCCCTGCAAAAACAAGGGCTTACTTAATAATTGGTTGCGGGAGTAGGATTTGAACCTACGACCTTCAGGGTAGGTACTTAACTAACTAAAACAATGGGTTAGTGTTAAGGTAGTGGTTAGGCACATAACTATTACCTTAATTAAATGTTAGCTAGATGATAGTTAATGGTAGACGGATGCTAAAATCCATGTTATAAAAGCGAGGCCGCTCGGGGCCGAGCTAACCCATATACCCATTAAGGGGGGTAATATGTACAGCACGAAAGATCAGATCGAAATACTACAATCGATTAAGTTAGCGGAAGGTGAATCGAAGACTATCGATTGTCCGTTCTGTTACGGTAAAAAGAAATTCAGCATATCGAATAAAGAAGGTGCAGTTTTATGGAATTGCTACAAGGCAACCTGTAAAGCTCGTGGGGCATACCAAAAAGGGTATGGTCTTAAAGGTATAAGGAATCGGGTTAACAACCTTAAACAAACTTCCCATAAATACATCCGCCCTATTCCAGAAATATTATCCCGTCCGAGTAACCACCCTGCCGTCATGAAATATCTTGATGAGAACGGGTGTAATCCAGCACATGAACAATCCCTAATAAAAATACGATACGCTCCTGCGGATAACCGTTGCCTATTCCTTATGAATGATGGACTAGGTGCCGTCGGTAGATCCCTAGAGAATGCCACACCTAAATGGATGTCATACGGGGATACTACAGGCGTATTAACTGTAGGTACTTCTGACCATGCGGTAATAGTCGAAGATGCTCCCTCTGCTTGTGCGGTTGGATCTATTAAAATGTATACTGGAGTAGCTATTTTGGGCACTAGTTTGAGTACAAAGCAGAAACAAAGCCTAAAACACTATAAGAAGGTAACGATTTGCCTTGACAACGATGCTAAGAAAAAAGCTATAACTTTACTGAGGCAATTGCAAGGCACGGTAGAATGCACTGTAAGGTTCATTACTAACGACTTAAAATATTGCTCAAGCGAGTCTATTGTTAATTTAGTAGACGGAAATAGTAACACAGAAAGATAGGGACTATAGGTTCTATCAGAACAGGATTTAGGGAGGGAACACAATGAAGTGCAGAGCAATAGTAGTTATAGATTATGAATTTCCCAACGGTTACAAAGAAGCGGCCGTGGAACAAGAAGCCATCGAAAATGCGATACGCGAATTGGTTAAGGGTAATCCTCGTGTCGTACACTCGGAAGTGGATATTAAAGAGCGCAGAGGGGACAGTAAGCCCGACATCAAGAAGATGAAACTGCGATCAAGTTAAACCAATACAAATTAGTTAATTAGGCCCTATCGAAAGATGGGGCTTTTTTTTGTCTTAACTACATGCTAACCTATAGCTCAATTATAACTTAACTACGGCATTAGCTATGGACATAAGACTACTTAAATCTCTCCTATCATTTGAATTCTATCAAGATAACAAAGCCAACCTAACTCCGAATCTGTTTGAGGACGAGATACAGGATGCCTTCAACACAATTGCGTCTGCACATGACAAGTACCAGCACGACTTAACTTCGTCTGATATCCAAGCACTCTGGGCTAACAATAACCCAGTCGCTACTCGTTCGGATGCCGATGCGTTTAATGGCCTTATCACTGAGATAGCCACGGTGGATCCTCTGTCCCCTCTCATAGTGTCCGACGTTCTACACGGGCTATGGCAACGGCACATTGGTACCAAGGTAGCCAACATGGGCATTGAGCTTGCGGATGGTAACTCTTCTGCAATGGATAGGCTGGTGGGCTTACTGGACAGCACCCGTGAAGGTTTCATGCCTACCGACTTTGGTGACAAGACAACCAAAGACATTGACCAGTTACTTGCGGGCGTTACTGACGATAACCGCTGGCGGTTTAATATCTCCACCCTATCACGCCATGTGTACGGCATTGGTGCCCGAGAGTTCGGATGTGTATTCGCGTTACCAGAAACGGGCAAAACGGCTTTCCTAGTGTCCATTTGCACAGGCCCCGGTGGTTTCTGTGAGCAAGGTGCCAAAGTAATCTACCTCGGTAATGAGGAAGACACTGGTCGTACTATGCTTCGGGCTATGCAAGCACACGCTGGACTTACTCGGGAGCAGATAGTCGCAAACCCACAGAAGGCTAGGCAGAAGTTTACGGACATCGAAGACCTGTTCGACATGAACGAGGTTATGGACTGGGATCTGAATAAGATCGAAGCCTACGTTGAAAGAGAGAAGCCTGACGTCCTGATCATTGACCAAGCCGATAAAGTTAACATCGGTGGTAACTTCAATGCGGGCCATGAGCGGTTGCGTGAGTTGTATCGCAGACTGCGTGAGACAGCTAAGAAATTTGATTGTGCCGTATTAGCCGTCAGCCAAGCCAGTAACGATGCCAAGGGCCGCACCCGTTTATCGGGGTTCGATATGGAAGGTTCTAAGATCGGTAAGATGGCCGAGTTAGATCTTTGTATCGGTATTGGAAAGCACGAGGCAGGAGACGTTGATGACTCTGAGCCCGATACCTCTCGCTACCTAACGGTCAGCAAGAACAAACTGTCTGGTTGGCACGGTACAGTTATTTGCAACATTCAGCCGGACATTAGTCGGTATGTGGAGTAATATATGGATAAAATCCTACGGTATGAAAGCATAGAACAAGACGATATTACTAGAGCGGTTTCTAGTACTTTTGATTACGACTTCTCGGGTGTCTCAGAGTGTCAGGTACCTACCCTAGAGAAACTACCAACTGACTTTAGCATTGGATTAATTGTAGGGCCATCGGGTAGTGGTAAGTCATCAATGCTTCGCCTTTTTGGTGAAGAGACAGAACCCACATGGCATAAAAACAAAGCTATCGTGTCACACTTTGATAGCCCCGAGGATGCCCAAGACAAACTGAGCGCGGTAGGACTTAACAGTATCCCCGCTTGGTTTAGGCCTTACTCCATTCTTTCTACAGGGGAAAAGTACAGGGCTAACTTAGCCAGACAACTGGGTGACAATGTCGTGGTAGATGAATTTACCAGTGTTGTAGACAGGTCGGTAGCTAAATCCTGCTCTTCCGCACTCAGCCGTTACATTAGAACCAGCAACATACACTCAGTTGTTTTCGCCTCATGCCACTACGATATTATTGAATGGTTGGAGCCCGACTGGGTGTACGACACTTTGACACGGGATTTTCTCCCGAGGAGGTCTCTTCGGCGTCCCGAAATTAAGTTGGAACTCTTACCTTGTAGCCCAGATGCGTGGGCAATCTTCCGCGACCATCACTATCTCTCAGGAAACCTCAATAAAAGTGCAAAGCATTGGGTGTGTGTCTGGGGGGCAGATGTTGTTGGATTTACCTCCGTGCTGACTATGCCCAGCGGAACACTCAAGAACGCATACAGAGGTCATAGAACTGTCATTCTTCCTGATTACCAAGGGCTCGGTATTGGTGTGAGGATTAGTGATGCTGTGGGTGAAATTCACCTCGCCGAAGGTAAAAGATACTTCAGCAAAACGACACACCCTCGTATGGGAGAGTACAGAAATAGATCCCCCAAGTGGCGACCCACTTCTAAAAACATGAAGGTGAGAGGCTTATCTGGAGCCAACAAGAATCTTAGTTGGGAACCCCGAAATGTCTTCTCGTACTCACACGAATACATGGGGGGTTTTTTATGTTGATCTACCTATCAAAGCAGGACGCCCACGCTTCAAAGATACTAGGGGCTGACACAGTCAAGCTATGTGAGATGCAGGGCTTTAAGCCTCGACTGGAGAACGAAAGCCAGTCCCGCGTGGAGGCAAACATATACGGGTTCAAGGCAGAGTTTGCTGTAGCCCGCCTACTGGATCTCACCCCACCCACCATAAACGTAGTCTCGGACGGTGGTGTGGATCTTTGGTGTGGAGACACATCGATAGATGTGAAGTTCACAAACAACGAGTACGGCCCGCTGGTGTTCGACACAATCCCGAAGTTTAGGGCGCAGATAGCTGTGCTGGTTGGGCGGACGGAAAACACCAACGTGATGCGGGTCAACGGCTGGGTGAACCGTAAAACTTTCAAAGAAGAATGTGTGGCCCAAGACTTTGGCTACGGGGAGAGGCTCATGATGGAACACGATAAATTGTTCCCGATTGAGACATTTTGGAAACAACTAATGGAAACAAAATTTAAAGGGGAATAATGTGAGCGTAGTAATTATATTGGACTTAGAAACCACAGTTCAGTTTGGTGAGGACAAGAGTAAGGATAACAGCCCTTACAACCCAAAGAATAAAATAGTTTCGTCGCATTGGCGGATGTTAGAGGACGGGGTGTTGCATGATGCACAACACGCAATCTTCTACCACGACGAAAAGAAGGGCCTAGACGCCGATAGCAGTGATGCCATGAAGCATGACCTTAGTCGGGCGGAGTTAATCGTATGCCACAATGCTAAATTCGATGTGTCCTACCTTCTAGAGTCTGGTTTCAGTATACCCAAAACGGTGTACTGCACGATGATTGGTGAGTATGTCTTTGCACGAGGACAGCGACAAGAGCTATCACTCAAGGCAACGGCAGAACGCCGAGATGTTACACGCAAGAAGTCCGAGCTAGTCGATGGGCTGTTTAAGTCAGGCATTGGGTTTGACTCTATGCCACTGGCTACCGTGGTTGAGTACGCGGATGCCGATGTTCTATCCACTGCTGAGATCTACATAGCCCAGCAAAAAGATCTTCTAAAAGAGTCGAACGTCGGCTTACTCCCTACCTTCACTTTAATGAACGAGATGTTGCTGTTCTTGGTAGAGCTAGAGCGCAATGGTATCGCGATTGATAGAGATACTCTGGGCGACGTAAAGAAACAGTTCGAGGAAGAGAAGGCCCAGATAGAGAAGGATCTGGATGCTATCGTCGGGGATGTGATGGGTGATACGCCTATCAACTTAAACAGCGGCGTAGACATGACTGCCGTGGTTTATTCGCGCAGAGTAAATGATCGCAACTACCATAAGAATGCTTTCAATATCGGACTGAACGCCCGAGGTAAGCCTCTCCCACCCCCACGCATGAATGCCAGCCAGTTTGCTAACACGGTTAGGAAGTCTACCCGCCGAGTCATGAAGACCGTAGCCCACCACTGTGAGCCTTGTGGCGGCAATGGTAGATTCCAGAAGCGTAAGGTGGACGGTGACCTGTACAAGAACCTGTCCAAGTGCCCCTTGTGTGACGGGCGTGGCTTTGCTTTGACCGAGACAGGACAGGTGGCAGGACTAAAGCTGATCCCCACCCAAGCCTCGGATGCCAGCATCAACGGGTTTAAGACGGACAAGGTTACTATAGGCAAGCTGATAGCACAGGCCTACGCCAAGGATAACTTAAAGGCTGTCGAGTTCCTGACAAAGACGTCTCGGTTAAATGCTTTAAGCACTTACCTAGACTCCTTTATTAAGAACATACAGAAAGCCACTCGGGCAGATGGTCTGCTACATGCCCAGTTTAACCAGTGTATAACTAGGACAGGCAGACTGTCATCCAGCAACCCCAACTTCCAGAACATTCCCAAGGGCCATAAGTTTCCTGTACGCAAAGCCGTACACTCTCGCTTTGAGGGCGGCACTATTATGGAAGCTGACTTTAGTGGTCTAGAGTTTCGTGTTGCGGGTGAACTGTCCCGGGATCCTCAGATCATTGAGGATATCCAGACAGGCAAAGATGTACACAAACAGACTGCGTCAATTATTAACCAGTGCCCTGTAGAGGACGTTGATAAGACCATGCGCCAAAACGCTAAGGCCTACACGTTCGCACCACTCTATGGTGGCATGGGTGCCAATGAGCCACCACACATCCAAGCCTACTTCAAAGAGTACTTTAACATCTACAAAGGCCTAGCTGTCTGGCACCGTAAGCTGATGGACGGCGTACTCAAAGACGGCCTTGTGACGATCCCTAGTGGTCGGGAGTTCTACTTCCCTAACGTGCGTAGACTGGGCAACGGCAGGGTCACCAACGCGACCGCTATAGTTAACTACCCATGCCAGTCATTCGCCACAGCCGACCTCGTTGTGATCTCGTGTGTTCGGGCGTTCAAACGGTTCAACCAAGAGAAGTTTAAGTCGAGGCTTATCCTTACCGTACACGATTCAATCGTGGTTGATGTCCACCCAGATGAGGATGCTCGGGTCATAGAAGCCCTGAGATGGGCAATGGGTGGCTTGGCTGAAGAAGTCCTTGAGAGGTACGGTTACGAGCTTCTTTTACCCCTCGATATTGAGATTACACAGGGCGCAAATTGGATGGATCAAGTCGAGATTGAGTTTGACTAGTGCCCATAACTAATGTAATCTATAAACTCTTAATTAAATACATTGTTAATGTAACTACTGGAGAAATCTATGAATGAACTTACTACCGTTAGTAAAAGTGAACAGTTGGAAATTGCCGCCGCTATGGGTATGGGCGGGGGTTCTTCTAATGCTTCTGCTGACCGACTACCTGAACTGAAAATTAATTATCAAGAAGAGAATGCCCAAGGACAAGACCTACCACGCGGTCAGTTCTTTGTTAAAGGTACCTCTGATGATCCCGTGTTCGCAAAATCTGTGAACTTTCGCCCCCTAAGCCAGTTGTTTCAGTGGATCCATTACGATCCTGAAGAGAACAAGGTTAAGAACAAAACCCTCATGATCCCACAGCTTCGCCAAGAAGCCCGTGATCAGAACGGAACTACGCGCTGTGGTAAGCCCACCAGCAACGTACTTCGTGAGTTGGGTAAGGAAGAGCAGAAGCGTTATAGCGACATTAAATGCTTCCGTCAGGTTCGTGGTATTGTTTCTTACGAAGGTAAGAATGCCGATGGTGATACTGTAAAAGTAGAAAACCAGCCTGTTATCCTAATGCTCAAGGGCAGTAACTTTAACCCGTTTGAAGACGAGTTTCTGAAGAAGCTACCCCGTGGTCGTAAGATGCATGAGTACTCCCTTAAAGTCGGCGCTACTAAGACTAAAGGCAGTGGCGGTAACATCTGGTGGATCATGAGCTTTGAGCCCGATTTGGTCAATGCAATGGCTATGGACGATCAGGTTTTTGAAACTGTCAAGGTTATGCACGACATGGTCAAAAGCGAAAACGATAAGATCCAAGCGTCTCACGAGAAGGCTCTGCATAACAGTCAGCTATCCGGTGATGCTATTGATGCGCTTGCCTCGGTATCAGGCGACCTAGAAGATGATTTAGCAGACGAAGCGTAGTCGTACCTTAACCCAAACCGAGGTACGTTATGTCTCTTAATATACTTGAAAACCAACTGCATATGATGCTGGACAAGCTCTCCAATGGAGAGACTGTTCCGTATGAGGAAAGTTGGATAGAAGAAGCTGGAGAGATGTTTAAAGACACTCTTCGGAAACAGATGAAGCCTCGGGAATCTAAGTTCCGCATTCGCATGTCGAATGTGGGACGTCCCCTATGCCAACTCCAGCGCGAGAAGGCAGGAACCCCTAAGTCAAAGAACCCCTACAATAATATCGTTAGATTTATGTTGGGTGATGCGACCGAGGTTCTCGTTGAGTTTTACCTTAAACTAGCCAAGATAAACATTACAGGTGGCAAGGAGAAGGTTAAGCTCGACGTAGGTGACACTACGATACTCGGTGAGAACGACGTTGAGATAGACAACAAAGTCTATGACACTAAGTCCTCTAGCCCGTGGGCCTACGAGCATAAGTGGAGTCAGGGTTGGGAAGGTGTAGCGAAAGATGATGCCTTTGGTTATGTACCCCAGCTATTAGGTTACAGTGATGCTTCTGGGCTAGAGCCCGGCGGCTGGATCGTCCTTAACAAATCAACTGGTGAAATACAGATAGTAGAAGCTGAATTTACTGGGGCGGATAAAGATAAGATCCGCGATAAGATTAGTAAGAACGTAAACCTGATCGCTACTGACGCTCCTTTCGAGAAATGCTTTAAACCCCAAGACGAGTACTTCCGTAAGCAACTCACTCCCAACAAAAGACTGGCTATGAACTGTACGTTTTGTTCGTACACTAATACTTGTTGGCCCGAAGCTAAGTATAGACCCCAGACGCACAGTAAAGCTCAGAACCCTCGTTACCATTGGTACGCGGAGTACGAAGACTGATGACGTTCAGGAATATACGACGCCGTGCTATTGCCAACGGCTACCGCTCTGGTCTGGAAGAGGACATTGGCACACAACTTAAAAAGGCTGGGGTAGAGGCTGAGTACGAGCCCTTCCGCATCCCTTTTACCGTGCCTGTCCACAACCGACATTACACCCCCGACTACGTTTTACCTAACGGGGTTGTGATCGAAAGTAAGGGCCAATTTACCTCAGATGATCGCAAAAAGCATATCTACATTCGGGATCAGTACGGAGCCGATCTAGACCTCCGTTTTGTGTTCAACAACCCTAAAGGAAAGCTCCGTAAGGGTAGCAAGACTAGCTACGCTGACTGGTGTGAAAAGAACGGGTTTATGTTCGCGGCTAAAGAGATCCCAGATGCGTGGCTTAAAGAAAAGCCCCGAAAGCGTTCATTAAATTTACTTAGTAAACTTCGAGAAACAAAATGACGGATAAATTTATAGGTGCGTTCATTGAGTTGACGCCAAGTGAAGAAGAAGAAGGAATAGATTTACGCTTTGGGTGGGAATTTCCTGACAACATGGATCCCGATATAGAGGACACGTTTAAGAGCCTCGTTGCGGGGATCTTTGGCCTAATGAGCAGTCAAGAACAGCAGATCATTGCGATAGGCGAGATCGTTCGTAACATCTCTGCGTTCGATGATGGCATTCATTCTGTGGGGGAAACCGAGATCGTCTTTACTGCTGACGATGCTCTTATGGATGAGTTGGATAACTCGGCCACGGTAATCGACATAAACAAATTCAAACCAAAGGGGTCAGTACATTGAGTGATCTACTAATTGGTTTGTGTGGAAAGAAAGGCTCGGGAAAGACCTACATAGCCGAACATCTGCGAGATAACCACGACGCAAAGATAATCCGCTTCGCTGACACTCTCAAGGACATGATGCGAGTGATGGGCTTTAGTGAGGGCCAGATAAACGGCGACCTCAAAGAAGTAGCCTGTGACATGCTCAACGGCCTGAGCCCTCGGTACGCAATGCAGACACTCGGGACAGAGTGGGGGCGCAACTTACTCCACGAGAACATCTGGGTAGATATGCTTATTGGCAAGGCTAGTAGAGCCAAGGGCACTGTCGTAGTCGATGACGTTCGTTTCCCCAATGAAGTAGATAGCATCCGAGAAAGTGGCGGCGTCCTGATCTGGGTGGAGCGAGACTCTATCTACGAGGGCGGTGACTCCCACTCCTCCGAGACCGCAATAGATGCGTCCTACTGTGATCTGTTGATGGATAACACCCGAGACATCTCAACTGTCTGCAAGACGATTGAAAGCTGGGCACAGCTACAAAAGAAATTAAATTAATTAATCAGGATATATAATAATGGATCAATACCAGCAGTTTATACATAAATCACGATACGCACGATGGATACCCGAAGAAAGCCGTCGCGAAACATGGGCAGAGACCGTGCAACGCTATGTCGATTTCTGGATTAACCGAGGTCAGGTAGATGATGCTGTAGCCAAGGAATTGTATAATGCCATACATGACCTAGAGGTGATGCCTTCTATGCGTTGTATGATGACGGCGGGCGTTGCCTTAGACA
>Ga0208814_1001234_pt1 | contig 12352 bp, 5 predicted proteins | sample MalvirAntarct_55_FD_184253 | JGI IMG/M metagenome (GOLD analysis project Ga0208814, IMG submission 184253) | Marine viral communities from the Global Malaspina Expedition - Malaspina viral metaG Antarct_55 (SPAdes) (version 2) | ecosystem: Environmental > Aquatic > Marine > Oceanic | place: South...
TTGCGGTATAGATTCTGATCTGCTGTATTCAAAAAGAAGATTACTACCGTTGTCATAAGTAGCTTGACCGCTAGGTATGGCATTCTCGTTTTGTAGAGGGATGCATGTTGCATAATTTAAATCTTCTACGGTAATAAATGCATAAGGAGAATTATTGTTACTTTGTGATAAATCTGGTTCACTAGCCTGAAGTCTTTCAATAACAATAGCATATTCAATTTTATCACTTTCTTCAAGAGTTGTGTATGACTCTCTATCGGAAACTCTTGTTCCTGTAACCCATATCTCTCTTGTGTCATTTTCAGAGTCAGGAGCTTGAAGACTAAATGTATTCCCATTTTGACTAGGGCCATCTCTATCAAAGTTATTTACTCGTATAGAAAAGTTTGCATCGTTATCCTTACCAGTTTTATTATAAGTATCGTTAACACGAGGTAAGGCTAGCCAATCACCATTACCTGCAATTCTGTAATAAAAGAAAACACCGTCCATAGACATAGTTACTTCCCCTTCAATATTGTCATCTTGATATCCTCTATGTAAGTTATAAGTGAAAGCTAGTGTTCCTGTTAAATGCGCTTCAGATCCAATTCTAAATCTATCATCAGAAACTGCGCTTGAAACAATATTGGTGAAACTAAGTCCATTAATAGATTCATCATCTACAATATACCATACACCGGATGTGGGTGTATTACTTCCTTTATTCACAATACACTTATTAGCTATTCCGTTTAAAACAGTTACAGGAAATAAATTTGTAAAACAAGTGGTTGGTATAATATCAGGGTTTACATTTGGGGGTCTTATTATTACAGATACATCATTAATATCCTGCTTAAAACCCGTATCCCCTAAAGCATCTGCTATTCCAATTTTAAAATTATAAACACCATCGGGTGTAGAAAAAGGTGCTTGTGTTATTTCACCTGTAGTTGTCTCTATTGTCCAAAGCTGATTGCCATTAACATCTGTAGGGGTGTCTTGCATAAAAAACTTTATGTCTTGTTGTCTAAGCTCAGTGTTGTTACAACCGTTAACAACAGTAGTGCTTAAGTTTCTACTTGGTATAATAACGCTGTTAGATGATTGAACATAAGACTGGTTATACTGATCTAATACCGGATCATTATTACCTAAATCCCCATTTATTGTAAAAAAGCTGGTAACCTCATCGGATACAACTTTAACTGTAACAGCAAACTGATCTTCTTCTGCAGAATTAAATTTATAAACTAAAGAATTATCTGATCCTACTTTAAGATTAAAAGATCCATAATCAGGGCTTTGACTATTTGGTATATTTATAACTATAATATTTTCATTTGTAATATCAGTGTTATTTGGTCCTCTTAAAATACTTTCTAAGGTAATTACTGCGTTTATTATAGGATTACCCTCAGAGCTAAGAGCATATATATTATTCGTAAAAGATTCTCCTGGCGATAAATCTTCTTCTAACACCCAGCTTACAGTGCTTAAATCTGTAGCCCCTGGAAAGTTTTCCAATATATCGGCATTTAAATCTGCTATTAAACCTTCGGATGTTGTCTCCCAGTATATAGGCAATAAAGATTCTTGAGATTCTGTTTCATAAATAGTTAGAGTAGGAACCATAGGCTGACCTTCTGTTTCAGAAGGAAGGCCTAATGGATTAGCAATTCCTGTTTCTGAAGTAGCTAATCTAGCTATATATGGATTAGTATTTAATTGATAAAAATTTCCAGGATTTTTAATTTCATTAGGTATAAACTTCAGCTCTAAAGCACTAGCTATAGTAGATGCAATGTGATCAATAGCATTAGCGCTCGTTCCAGATCTAGGAAAATATTGTTGAGTAGCTGTAGGATCATTTAAATCTAAAAAATTATTAACTCTTCCGTATAACTTTACAGAAGATCTATATTGTTTTTGTTCTGGACCAACTTCTGATAAATCTCTAGGTATTTTATTAATATTATCGTTTATTAAAACAACGTGAGCTGTTTTACCTAATTCGCCGGTAGGAAAATCAATAAGATCAACTGGAGGATCAGAGTCGGGAACCTCTAAAGATATAGGATATCCATCTAAAAATCCAGGTAAATAAGCGTTATAATAATCTTGTTGTGTTTGTTTAACAACAATTTTATAAGAATACCAACCTAAATCGTTTATAATATATGCAAATCTTAATATTGGCACAGTATCAACGGGAGGTTCAACATGTAAATATGAACTATTTACTTGACCTAAGGTTGTTATTATATAACTGCCAGAGTTAGGTTCAACTACATTTGTAACTAAAACAAAATCTTTAAACTTTCCTCTTAAATAATTTCCTTTTTTAGGAATGTTTTCGTTGCTGCTAAAACCATTGTTAAGTGTAAAAGTGTACGTATTATTTATTATAGAATCCCCAGCTATTACAGCGTATCCGTCCCCAGAGGAGGTATCTTTTTGTTGTATTGCGTATAAACCAGGTGTACCTGTACTGTTATTTTTTACAGAAGATATTTGAGAATTAATATTAATAAGTATTGAATCCCCCACCCACTCCATAACATCAGTATCATTCATAGAATCATCGTAAGGGCTATAAATACTTGATCCAGAATAAAAAATACCCGCCTCTTGAAGGCCAATCTTATCTACAGAAGATAATATAACAGGAGATTGCCTGCCAAATTTATCTGATAAAACAAATCCTATTTGGTAATTTCTATTTCTTTTTACAGAATGATTAGGATATTCTACAAAATTATTAAATCTACCAGTTGTATTTTTTTGAGATATTCTACAGTTGTAATTTAAGTTATCCGGTGGAGTGTGCTGGTCAATGTAATTACCATAAATAATTCTATTACCCGCAGTTTCTTGAGAAAAAGCTCTTATAGGCACTTTATCATATACCCTAACTGTTTGAGCCTCTGGAAGGGTTTTGTAGGGTTTACGAGATTGGTATTCATATTCATAAAAACCGTAAGGTCCCTGGGCAGCAACTACTGACACTGGAATGCTTTCTAAAACTTTAACCACTGTACCATCAGCTTCTTTAAACAACAACTCTATTTCTTGGATTTTATAAGATCTAGCTAATGCTGTAGCTGCATCAGGCAATGGCACTGATAAATTTACATTTTGTACATTATTTTTCATAAATTGTACAACAGTAGATTGATAAGTAGCTTCCTCATCTTCTTGTATAAAAAATCCTTTTTGAGTTGGTATATAAGCTATTTGAGTAAATGGAGCCATTAACGAATATTCGTTATCGTCATACTTAAAGCGATAGCTAAATCTAACAAATCTATCTTCTAAAAAATTAGGATCCCCCGGCCATTCGGTATTAGCCGACTCATTACTCATATTGGAGGATATTATAATTATTTCTTGATTTGCGGTTATATTTTCAGTTAAAGCAGGAGAAACCGTAATTCTAGTAGTGCCGCCTATTAGTATCACACTAGCAACAGTTACGTGATCATTTCCACTTATTGGATTAGTTTGCAGTCTTTTCAATACCGTACCCCCTATGTATTTAGAAAGCTCTGTTACTCTATCGCCTGCAACTGAAAAATAGGAGCCAGCACCACCTATAGCAACTAATTCTACTCTTTTGTATAATTTAATTGCTTGATAAGGGTTGTATTTTGCAACAGAAATTTGATGTTCCTCTGTATAATATGGACCATCATCTGTTCTTTGTTGTTGGTTATTAAATAAAGAATTACTACCTGCGCTTAAATCTATATTTATTTTTCTTGGCTGATTACGATTATCTGTCCAAAATAAAAGATTTTCTAATAAATTAATACCTATAATTCTATTAGTTGTAGAAAAATTTAAAAAATGCCCTTCTAACAATTTTGTATATTGATTGTTTGTAGTGTTATAAGAATACAAAAAATGAAATGTATTTGCAGGTGCTGGTGTGGGATTTAGCGGGTTTAAGTCAGTATAATTGGTTAAAAAAACAAATATTTTTTCGCTTGAATCGTCAGGTTTAATTCCTATAATGTTTAATCCAGGTATGTTTAATTCAGTATTTGTAAGTAAAGAGTTTCCTATAACATTTTCTAAAGCGCCTATATCATTATCTTCTGATCTACCTACGGATATATTTAAAGCATCTCTATACTCGCCGTTTGGCAATATTCTATCATCAAGATCTTTATTCATCTTGGATTTTAGAAATGTATTCTTAATTTCTTGAGCCATTTAATTACGATTTAATCCATTTAGATTTACCTCTCATTACCTGTACTATCTCTGATAGTTTAATGTTTGATAACCTTATTTTTGCATTTCTTAATTTAGCTGATCGGTCTCTTTTTAATCTTTGTATAACATATTCGGGTTGATTGATTCTTCCTGCCAATATAGAATACAAAATATGAGCATATAAAGCGTCCTCAGCCATCTTTGGTATCCTCATGTCTAATTCATAAGCTAAGCCATCAGAAATGTATTCTAACACTATTAAACGATCTTTTAAGTTAGATGAGAAAGCTATAGTTCCATCTCTTTCGTTCATGTTAAACCATCCATTTCCCTGAGCATATTGTGGCTCATTGCCATACCTTTGACCTAATAATGGATTACCAGTTAACCATCCGCTATAAGCAAAATAATCTTCAGCAGTTATATTTCCGTTAAGCAAGTTATCATTAGCTGCTGCCCATCTTTCATTTGTTAAAGAAGACCCTTCTAAATTATCACCAAAATTGTCCATTGTGTAATTCCCAGAATCATCTTGTAAAGGAACTTCATAAGGACTAATAGTTAAATCATTAGCTGGATATAAAGGGTGTTTAACACCAATAGCGTCTATATAAGACATACTTACGTAATTAACGTAATCTTGAGGTATTGTAACACTTAAGCTTGGAGGAATTGTTAATTCTTGAGAATTAATACTTTTTAATGTATCATAACTAAATTCTTGTAATCCTCTTTTTGCGTGGAATATAACATCAGTTCTTTTACAATCACTTATTAACTTGTGGGCTCCCACATAAGTAGCTATAAATCCATTTATTACATCATTTAAAGATGTATAACCGTAGCTTCCGTAATTTTCTTCAACAGTTGTTCCAGTAGCTGTTCCTGGAGCGTCTTCTACGCCAAAACTACCGCCATTTAAAATCTTTAATTGTACCGCTATATAATCACCCGCATCTGGAGCAACTGCAAAAGTTATAACGTTATTAGCAACAGTATAAGCTAATGTATACTCTGCATATTTTCCTGGTAAACCTGTTTCGCTTGTATATAATTTAAAATTATTTAAAGTGTAATTTAAAGCGTTGCGGTCAAATGATCCTAGTATTAGATCAGTATCAAATGTTGTAGTTATTACGCCATTTCCATCTGAAATAAATCGCTGAGCTCCAGCGTAATATTGTTCGTTAGTTTCGGTTATTAAACCGCCATTAGGTATAGGCATATCTTATTGTTTTGAATTCATTTGTTCTTGTTGAACTTGTTGCATTGCTACGTTGATTATTTGAGGATCTCTAATTACAACACCTGAATAAAGTAATATTCTTAATATTATGTTAGATTGTTCTGTTTTTGATAATTCAAAATTAGTAGAATCTGTTTGTGTAAATTGATAAAAGTTTTGGCCCGATGGTATTGTAAAATTCCATAGTACATCAGCAGGTTTTCTTAAATAACTAACTTGCACATCTGACGTTATAGTTGTTGGATACAAATATAATTTATTATCTTCATATAAATATATTGGATAAGTTGTCGTAGGGGCTACTAAAGGTGTAGAGTTTAAATATAAAAGCTCATTACGCTGTGTTAATTGAACTTCTTTTGAATTTTGATATGTAACTGTACCTAGCCTATAAAAGTCTTCTGGCAATGCCGTAACAACTATAGAGGCGTTGTTAGGAGGTATAGCGTTAAAAGTTATAGTAGAACCTCCAATTGTAAAATTTACATTAGGTATTCCGTTAATAGTTACAGTTATAACACTATTGGAAAGTTGAGAAGAAGTTATTGACGTAAATTGAAAACTAGAGTTAGTTCCGTTGCCAGTAAAAGTTTGACTGTATGTAGTAACTCCCGATGTAGTTGGCAATGTAAAGTATGAACCAGAATTTAAACTTACATAAGCACAATTTCCATACGCTTTAAATATAGAAATGTCTTGGTCAACATTTTTAATGCGATCACCGTATTCTGTATCATTATCTGGCCTTCGTTCTTGTTGATTTAAAGTATCAAAATAGCTTTCAAATATTTCAAGTTGTACTTGAGTAGCAACTTTATTAAATTCGTCTGGTGATAGGTTACCTCTTTGTTCTTTATTAAGAATAAGTAATACCGTTTTATAAACTATGTCTACATTTACTGCCATTTTATTTCTTTTATTATAAATATTAACCGGTCCCAATTAAGAAACCGGTCAATACTAATTCACCATCTATAATATAATTACGTGTTTTTTTTAAAAACTACTATAAAAACTTCTTTTCTATAGATCTAAATACTTCCATTCCCTCATCGGTCTTAAAGTAAGCAGCCATAGCTGAATACGGATTTTCATCAAAGGGTACTGACATTAATTTTCTGCCATTAGATGCCCAAGAAAAAGTTCTTTGATCTTGAGACAACGATATTATATTTGCTTCTGTCGCTTTAATGGCGATATTACGCAAACCAACATTATCATCTTGTGCTAATTCTAAAAACAATTCTGGGTTTCTATTTGCAAATAACCTTAAATCTCTTTTTATTTCTTTAGAAGATAATTTACTTACTTCACTACCTATTTCTACACGTAGAATGGCTTCGGCATCGTCAATATCCATTTCTCTTGCGAATACTGCTGCATCTGTTTGTAAGTCAAGCATTTCTAAATCGTCGTACGCTTCTTCAACTGGATCATATTCTTGATACAACTTGTTTCTTAAAGGGTGATACAATGAAAGTAATTTTTGTAAATTTTGTTGTTCTTTAGGAACTCTTAAATCACCATTTCTAAACATTATATGCCCCATTGTTGCTTCTCCTTTTTGATTATCTTTAAACGGAGAATCATGATTTGTTGCATACCTTAATTCTTTTTGATTACCTGTTTCTTTGTCAAAATAAAGTAAAGCATGTTTACGAGTATGCTTACCTGGTATTGTCAATGTAAGTGGTGTATCTCTACCTGTTAAATAATATATTCTATCTTTAATTTCCCACTCAGGTTTTGCTGGTTCTACGGTTTCAACGTGTTGCCATTCTTTTGTTGTTTCAGTTGGTTCAACTGATGTTGTAACTTCATTTATAGACTCTTCTAAGTCTACTTGTTTTGCAACCGCTTTTTTTGGTTGCGCTTTTTTATTTGCCATAATATGATATAATTTAATAGTTTAAAAGTAATGATTACCCCCGTCATTACAACAGGGGTAACTATTACATTATTGTTGACTAATTATAGTCCTCTGAATAATACAAAGTTGTTAGCAGCTTGTGTTACTAAACATCTTTCAGAAAGGAAGTTTACTTCCATTGCATCAAGTGTTGAGTTACTAGCTCCACCAACAGATCCTGTTAACCAAGACTTCATTCTACGATCATCAGTTTGAGAAGCTCTATATCGTACGTGCAAAAATGGACGTCTGATATTTGTTCCTAATACTTGATCATAAACAGTTGAAGTTCCAGCTGGTACTAATACACCTTCAATTGAATTAACTCCATTGATTGCTCCACGAGTAGATGCATCATTTAAGTATTTCCAATCTGTTTTGTAAAAGTCATAAGATCCTCTACGGAATCCACTGAATCCTAAGTTAAGCGCCATTTCAGAAGAGTTTTCAAACAATCCAAAAGCAACTCCACCCGTTACACCACTAGAAATAGCAGCTAACATATCATCAAAATCCAAAGAAGTTTGACGTTGTAAAAACAACATGTTTTCTTCAATAGCACCTTGAGTGTCAAGATTCTTAAGAATGTTATCAAATTCAGTTAATCCTTGAGCAGCAGTAAAGCCAGTCTCTACGTTTCCTCGAGCTTGAATAGCAGCAAATAAACCTTGTGTTCCTGGGTTAAGTAAATTTTGATTTGCAGCAGCTCCTGCATTTAGATTTAACTCACCTTCTACCATTGACATTTCTAAGTAGTCTTCAAAACGTAAACGTGTTTCAGATTCAGCCTTTAAATACCAAAGGTATCCATCAGTTCCATCTTCAGTTGCTACATTCACCCATCCGATCTGTGCAGTATCTGATCCAGATACAACATACTGATCTCTAATGATAATTGGCGAGTTTGAAAACTGCGTTAATACAGGTTCAACAGTTACTCTAACCGCTGAATTTCCAGCTCCAGCACCAATAGTGGTACCTTTAGAATAATCAGATCCATAAACGAATATTTTTAAACCAGCAGGCGCTCCAAAAGTTGCTCCTAATGTAAGTCCGCTATAAAGCTGAATTGTCAAAGCTCCTGTTCCAGCCGCAGCTCCTGAAGCTGTAACAATACCTTTTGCTTCTAATCCAGACACGGGGTCAAGAATAACAATAGTATCATTAATAGAAATAACATTTACAATTTGCGGCACTACACCAGCAGCTGTTACAGGTATCAATAAGCCTGTTCCAGCAGCCCCACCTGTAACGGTAACGTTAGCGTAAGAAATGTGTAAACGATTTTGTTCAGACCAAATTACTTGATCAGATGTCATTGGCATTTCAGCGCCAACCATTTTTAAGAATCCAGATAACGTACGGTTTCCGTAACGCTCTACCTCTGCTTCATAAATTTCTGGTAAATATTGCTGAGCAAAATCAGCAAAGTTTCCTGGTACACCAGCAGCTCCGCCGTTGTTGTTCCATTGTAAATAATTTGACGCAAGTAATGATTGCGATTGTGATGGGACAATGCTCCCAAATTGTGGTAATAAACTCATAATTTTTAGTTATTAAACTTTTTAATTTTCAATTTTGACGAGTCCGCTCCAGAAACTGATTTAATCTTGTATGCTCCAAACCTTGCGCTGTCAACAGGTGCTGCTTTTCTAGCCCCTGACGATGTGTTATTAGATTTGTTTACAACATCTCTAATAGCATCTGCTTTGCCTTGTTCGTAAAAGTGATTCGCCATTTTATCTGCGTTTGCACCTGCATACAATGCTTTGTGATACCCTGCGGTATCTTTAATAACACCGTCATCTCCAAGGAACTTCCCTAAAAAATTACCAATGTCTGATTGTTTCTCTGCAACCTGCGAAGGGTTTTGTATGCCGTATCTAAATTTTTTCTCACCTAATGTAAAATCGAAACCTTCGAAATTTTCATTAAGTAATTCATTAGTGTTAGCTTTAAACTTTTCGTGGTTTACTGTGTTTCTGTCCTGATCCTCTTTATAACGATTAAAAAAGTCCGATGCTTCTTGTTGATTTTCTGACAAAGATGGTGACTTCAACTTGATGTCATCATAATACTTTGTCTTTGTATCTTCTAAAAACGTACGGGCTTTTGCAACCTCTTCTTTATATGCAAGCTTCTTTCTTCGAATCTCACGTTCTTCATCTATCTCTTCATCAAATGCAAAATTGTCTTCAATCATAAAGTCAATTTCTTCTGCACTTAAATGAGATTTAGTGTTTTTATAATATTCTTTTACTAATACGTCACGATCTAAATCTTCGTAATTTGTGCTTAGCCTAATGTAATCTTGCATTGTACCTCCGGTATCTTTCATAAAATCAACTAGCTTGCCTATGTTTTCAGGCAAAGTAGGTTGTACCAATGATTCAATTACTTTTTCTTCTTTTTTGTTTTCTTGGGTAACTTCTTTAATGACTGGTTCGGATGTTCCCGCGACCATCGTCGGGCCATCTTCGGCAGATTCATCCACATCCACTTTCTCTGCGCTTGGCTCTTGAACGGCATTAGTTTCTTCTTTAGGAATTACTACTCTAGTTACATTACTGGGAACATCTATAAGCGGCTCTTTGTTTTTGGCTGCAAATTGTTCGTCAGTTAATTTTGGTTTGGATTGTATCTTAAAAGATCCCTCCGTTTTTACTTGTTCACTCATGATATGATATTATATAATTATTAAATACTTATTTAAGAAGGTCCAAACGAAGATAAATCTCCAAATCCGCCCATTACGTCATTGCCAGATGATTCAAAATCCTTAGGCATGCCTTCTGTTTGTCTTTGTTGTATCATTTCACTTTGCTGAGTACCTTCTTTTTCTATTCTTTTATCTTTACGATTTTCAATTTCTTTTTCTTTTTCTTGCGTTGCGGCCACTGACGCTTGAGCCAATTGAATGTTGTATTCAAATTCAGTAGCCATTAACTCTTTTTTAATTTGAGCTTCCGCTTGCATTCTTTGCATTTCAAAACCAGCTTTAGCTTGTTCTATTGCAACTTTTTCAGAAGTTAATGCCTGTTGCTTTTGCACTTCAGCCATAGCTGCTTTTTCTGCTAACTGAGCATTCGCTTGCGCTTGCGCTTGGATATTAGCTTGTTGAGCTTCTTGAACTTTTTTAGCTTTTTCAGTACGCTTTAATTTAAGCATTTGATTAGCTAATTTTAAATTTTTAACTTGATTAATATCTATTACATCCTCAATATCAATTTCTTTTGCTTGCAAAGATATTTGTATATTTCTTTCCAGGCCTGCTTTTTCTTCTTCATCTGGCTCCATTTCTAAAAATATACCAAAGTCATGCAAGTTAAGTTTTTCTATTTCTTTTAAAGTTTCTACATTAAATGTAGATATACTATTCATTAAAGAATTTTTAGTAAGTGGAAAGTTTAAAACATCTGCAATTTTTAAAGATATATTTTCACAGGTGCTTAAAGATAAATATATACTTGCATCTTGTATATGTTTTGTAGCAGTATTAGAGGCGTTAGCAGCCATTTTTTGTAAACCAACTAAAGCGTTTGGATCTGGCATTGCTCCATCACGAGCTTCGTTTAAACCAGTTACATCTCTAATCATTTGCAGGTTATAATTGTATGCAGTTATTAAAGCTTGTATTTTGCCAATACCACTTGATGATGATAATTCTTGAATAGGGACTTTACCTCTATTCATATCACCTTCTTGTGTAAGAGACCTACCTACTACAGAACCCGTTTGAAAATACATGTTTAATGCTTCCGCTGGATTGTAATTTGTACCGTTACCTAAATCAACTTCTGCTAGCCCATCCATATCTAAAAATATACCATCGGGAACCATTCTAGATAACACCTGCTGCATCTTTAAATGAGTAAGCTGTATTACATCTGCAAAACCTATACACTTGCTTATAAGTGATTGTATAACTCCTTTATACATTCTAGGTGCGCACAATGAATAACTCATTTCAACACGAGTAGTATCAGCCATTGGTCTTGTCATATTTTCAGACATTTCCCATTTAAGCATCATATCTGATCCAACAACCTTAGCTCCTTCATATAACACTTCAATTGATCTTGACACCCTGTCAAAGTTATCATTAGCAGGAGGATTAAACGCGTCTGTTTTCTCAATAGCTTTTTCTAATCCATTATCGGTTTTCTTTATTTTAAAAACTTGATCAGTATAAGTCTTGTACTCAAAGTACATTACTTGAACAGTATTGTAATCGTAGTTTTCAAAGCCTCGTATAAGTCTACGGTTACCTGGTGATTTTTGAATTCTTTCTAGTTCCTCGTCAGAAATGTGAGGAAATTCTTTTTTAAGTTCTGGTATAGTTATAGATTTAACTTCACCTACATAATATATATCATCAAAATTTGGGTCTTCAGTATAAGACCAAACACAGTAAGCGGGATCAACATAGTTAACTACTATGCCTTCTGCTGGATTAAACGATGTTTTTGTAATACCTATTCCAATATTAACTAAATCTTGATTATATCTTGCTTTAGTTAAATCAAATTCATTGGTAGCTAATATAGTATTAATTGCCTCTTCCTCTGCTATTTCAATAGCCGGCTTATACTTTAGCTGCATGTGTAAATCCATTTCTTCAGCATTACCTGGTAAATTTTCTGTAGAAACAGGTGATCTTGCAAAAGACATTCCTGTTAAAGAACCTGCAATTTTTCTTTGTTTTTTAGTATTAGCATCAAATTTAACGTCACTAGCGTATTTTGTTCTTTTTTGCAAAGACTCTGGATCTTGCGCATACGATGTAATATCATATTGCTTTTGAGTAATACCATTTGCAACTATATTTGAAAACTTTGAAAGTATTGGTACAGGTTTCCAATCTAAGTTAAGATAAGATAAGTCACCATTAATAGCTAACTCGTCTTTATACTTTTGTACGCTTTGTTCTCCACGAGCATATAACCTAAGGTTATGAAAGTTATTCCAGTTAGAAGCGTATCTGTTGGATCCAC
>Ga0208814_1001235_pt1 | contig 12343 bp, 17 predicted proteins | sample MalvirAntarct_55_FD_184253 | JGI IMG/M metagenome (GOLD analysis project Ga0208814, IMG submission 184253) | Marine viral communities from the Global Malaspina Expedition - Malaspina viral metaG Antarct_55 (SPAdes) (version 2) | ecosystem: Environmental > Aquatic > Marine > Oceanic | place...
TTGTTTTAATTTATTTGTCAAAGTATAATATGTCCATATTTATCTTTTATTTCTTGTGGTATTTTTTCTATGTATGGATTATATATTTTTCTTATTTTTCCAGGCCACACTTTATGCATGTTACTACCTACTACTGTATCATCATATTGCATTCCATTAACTTCTACTTGTTTTAAATTCTCAAAGTAATGTGGATAATATTCAATGTTTAAAAATTTATATAAATTTTTAAGATGATTTTCAGGGTCTAAAACAAACTCATCATATTTTAAAAAATAACACATGTCTATATTTTCTGGTTCTAATGCATTCTGAACTGATTTTAATTGTTTAGCAATAACTCCGCTATCATTCATCAACAGGGTTAATTTTTCAAGATCATTTGTAAATCCATGTCTATTTGGAAAAGCATCTGGATTTTCTGTGTACCATTGCATATAACTTGCTAACACATCCATTAAATTTCTCCAAAGAACAATTACCTTAAAAGGTTTTTTGTAATATTGTTTTATTAAATTTAAATTACCCGGAAGCATAACTGGGCTTCTGTCTATAATATATTTTTGAGGCCAATCTTTGTAATAACTATCCAAAGCTGAATTTGTTACATTATCTAAAGATTTGTAATCAGGGTAGTTTTTAAAAACATTTGTTTCTTTTAAAGTAGATAACCGGGCTAATATTTCAAGTGTAAGAGAATTTGCTGTACATGCGATATCTGGATTTTGATTTAATAAAGACGCTAACAAAGTATTACCTGATCTAGGTAATGCAACCAAGAAAAATAATTCTGCTTTCATAAAAAAAATATATTATATTAATATTTAAATGTAAAGTTTAACTTTGATTATGTAGAACTAAGTGCTAAGAGTTCGTATACCACCACTTGATGAAAATTCTTCTGTGTTTAAACCTCCGGGAGATCCTCCGAAAACTAAAGTTGATGCACTTGAGCCACCTTTAGCTCCTTGAGTTTCGTTATGAACTTCATTTGAAGTAGCTGATGTTGTCCAAGATGATCCATTCCAAATAGTTGCTTGATTAGAACCTCCTGTGCCTCCATTAAAAGATATAGCAGATGCATTAGAAACTGAAGATTGAGCACCGCCACCTCTGGGTTGAGGGTTATTAGCTACAGTAGTCCAAGATCCATTGTAAGATTCCGCTGCATTTTGAGTAGGTGCTTCACTGGGACCATTCCCTGAATATAAAGCAGATGTTTGACTACCTGAACATTGTCCTTGTTGTCTTACAGTATTTAAAGCAGGTCCATTAGTCCAACTTCCATTATACGATTCTGTTGAAGTTACCGCAGAGTTAGGCCCTTCAAGATTTCCTCCTACACATAACGCTGCAGTACTTGAAATACCTGATCCTCTTACTCCGTATTTTTCACCGTTTAGATTGGGAGTAGCCGTCCAAGCGCTTCCATTAAATGATTCTGATTCATTTACTCTTCCAATACCTGGTGGTCCTCTATACCCACCAAAACCTAAAGCACTAGTCTGAGTTCCTGCACCCCCTAGTTCAAATCTTCCATTAGCCATATTACCGGGAGATATACTAGTCCAACTTCCATTGTAAGATTCCGTTGCATTTGAATTGGGGCTTGTATAAGGTTGTCCATTAAAAACTAAAGCAGCATTTGTTGAACCTACTCCGCCCGCAGCCTGTTTTGCACTATTCAATGCTGATTTTGTAGCCCAAGCTCCAGATAAGGCACCTGCATTAAATTTTACAACATTAGATGTTGAATTATACCAAACCTGTCCTTCTACAGGATTAGCTGGATCGGAAGATAAAACTTCTATATTTGTCCCGTGTATTTCTTTGTATGTAGCCATAATATTTAACTAGTTGTTATTGTTCGTATACCACCGGATATACTTAATGATTGTGTAGTAGCAACTCCGTTAGCGCCCCCAAAAACTAGTGCATTAGTACTACTGGTACCTGCTCTACCTAAAGCTTCTGGGTTACCAGAATTTAGTGTTGCCGAAGTTGTCCAATTTGTACCATTATATACATTAGTTATATTTGCATCTCCTCCAAAAATTACAGCATCTGAGGTAGTTCCTGTCATACCTCCATTTTTTCTTGATGTAACCATAGCATTAAGATTTGACCAACTTCCATTATAAGATTCTGTTCGAGTTCCACCTGGGGAACCACCTGCTGCTAAAGTTGCTGTTACCGGTCCTGTTCCCATTACACCACTACCACCCGTATTCATAGTTGGTGAATTAGTCCAACTTCCATTATATGTTTCTGTATTATTTATAGCGAAAGAAGCAGTGTAACCTCCGAAACCTAAAGCTTCTGTATTTGATGCCCCCACTCCTCCAAGACCATATCTTGCGGTATTCATATTTGGTCCATTAGTCCAACTTGAACCATTCCAAGATTCTGTTACAACAACTCTTGCTCCAGGAGTATAACCTCCAAAACCTAAAGCGCTTGTGGTTGTGCCACTTTGACCAAGCTGAAATCTTGCGGTACTTATAGTTGGTTTAGTAGTCCAAGAACCATTATAAGCTTCTGTAAGATTTGAATAATTTGGAGAACTAGGTATTTGTCCACCGAAACCTAAAGCGTCTGTAGCTGTGCCTACACCACCTCCATCACCTCTACCCGCATTTAAATTACCACCTGATGCCCAAGAACTAACTAAAGCACCAGCATTATATTTTAAAGAAGCAGAAGTCGTATTATACCAAACTTGTCCTGTAAATGGAGCCGGTGGATCCGAGGATAGGGATTGTACTTTTTGACCATTAATTTCTTTGTAGGTACTCATTTATTTTTTAGTCCTCTAATGTTATATCAACGGGTCTTGAGCTAATAGCTTTTTCTCCATCAGATAAAGCGTCCCATGCAGTTTGACTTGCAGTGACCTCAGCGTCAACAATAACTTGTGCTTCATCTTTTGTCTTAGCAGTTCCTAACACTTTATTAATCCAAAGATTTGCATCTTTGTTATGTGCGGGTACTCTCCAAACATTACCTGGTAAACCTGAAAAACTTATTTTTGCAGATTCATTGTGTTCAATGAATCCTTTGCCCCAGTTTTCTGCTACACAGTATTGATTTATTTTTGTCATATTTTTTCCTCCTTAATTAAGTTGATGTTATTTCTACTACTTGAGCTCCAGAATTAAAATTTTGTGTTTTATTTGAATCGTTTCCAGGTGAGTTAGTTGTTCCACCACAAATTGCAGCAGAACTACCGCTAGCACCAGCGCCAGCACCTAAAGCCGATTGTTCTAGTAAAGCAGGTCCATTAGTCCAACTTGAACCATTCCAAGTTTCACTTGTTAGAATTAATGAAGGTGAAACTCCACCTCTTCCTCCAGCTATTAAACCATCTGTAGATGCAGATCCTGAAGATGCAGCTCCAGCGTAACGAGCATTGTTCATAACACCAACACTTGTCCAATTTGTACCATTCCAAGATTCGGTGTTATTGTTCGTACCACTACCATTTTCTCCCCCCATAGTAAGGGCTGATGTAGTTGAACCAAAACCTTTATTTCTGTTTCTTCCAACACTCATAGGATTTCCAGCTGTCCAACTACCATTATAGCTTTCTGTGGGGTATACAGTTCCACCACTATAAGCACCAAAAGCTATTGCTGCTGAACCAGTACCAGCTCCTCCTAAATTATATTCTGCACGACCCATATTAGGTTGTGTAGTCCAACTACCATTATAAGATTCTGTTGCAGCAGACCTTGAACCGGCTTGAGTCCTTCCAGCGAAAGCTAAAACTGAAGTATTTGAAATACCAGAACCAGTGCATTGTTGTCTTGCTGCATTCATTTGAGCTTGAGCAGTCCAAGTTGAACCATCATAAGATTGTGAATTAGTAGTAGTTTGATTAGGTGGTTGTGCTTGACCATTAAAAGATAACATTGAAGTTTGTGTACCTGTACCCGCTACCTGTGTTAATCCTGCTTGTGGAAGATTTCCACTTGTAGACCACGCTGCTGTTACAAATTTACTTAATTGCAAATTTTTTGAAGTAGAGTTATACCAAACTTGACCATTAAGTATTGTAGGGTTGCTTGAATAGTTTTGCACTGCAAAACCATTTATACCTTTATAAGTAGACATTACTTAGTCTTCAGTAACCAACCTTGAGTTCCATCGACATAGACCAACGTATTTGCTGCTCTTTCTATTGAAACTGTTAAGTCGGATGCTGCTCCTTGAATGGGTTGAGAATTTCTTCCAATAGTTAAAGCATATGTATCAAATGTTCCTGCGTAATCTACAAAAGAAACTTCTGCTCCGAGTGCTGGTGATGCAGGGAGAGTCATTGTTTTACCAGAACTTGATGTATTTATAAAATATCCTTCTCCAGCTACGGCTGTAAAACTAGCAGCTTTAACTGTTTGCCATGCTGTTCCACCAGAGTTATCTGTAAAAGATAAAACACCTGAACCGTTTGTTACTAAAATTTGATCTGCACTTCCCGTTGCTGTAGGCATTGTTAAAGTGTAAGCTGCACTAACAGCTGCCGGTGCTTTTAAACCAACATATTCATTACCTGTATTATCACCTAATCTTAATTCTTTTTCAGCATCAATAGTTAAAGCTGCTCCTGCTGTCCACGTTAAATTTGCATCTCCACCTAAAGCATTTGAATTATTAAATTGAACTTGTGTAGTTGCGCCTGCTGCAGAGTTTACATAAGCTGCATCCGTACCATCACTACCTAATACTTGTCCAGAACTTCCAATAGCAATTCCACCAAAAGCACCATTATTATTAAATTGAATTTGATTGTCAGAACCACCCGCTGGTGAACCTAAAGGTACATCAACTATATTAGTTCCATCTGCAAAAACTTGTTTAAAGTTTTTTTCAGTAGCTCCAAAAGTTACACCAGTACCACCAGTTTGTTTTACTTCAACTGTATGAGCTCCACTGGTTGCATTTTGCAAAATATATGTTTTTTCAATATCTGTTGGAAGTTGTACTATTTGGTTTCCACTTATACTTCCTGTAAATTTTAAAACAGCATTTCTAGCATTAGACAATTGATCTTGAGTCATTGCTAAAGTTGTAGTTTGAGCCCCTCCCGCAATAGATACTTCTTCATACCCAGCAATTGCTTGCTGTAGTAATTTTAAATTTGTATTTGTTTTAGTTCCCCAAGTTCCCGAGTTTTCACCCGTTACCATTAGCTCAAGTTTAAGATCTGTCGAATATGATGATGCCATTTAAAAATTCTCCTATTAAGTTAATATTTTACTATATTTAAGCAGCTAGATCAACCTCAGTCCAAGTATTACTTACACCTAAATCAACCTCCGCCCAAGGGGTTACCCCTACACTTCCCACACTAGTATTTAATGAAATGCCGGTTGGGAATACGTTTGCTGTCTGCGCTGTTGTTATTGATCCTAATGACATGCTTGCAGATAAACCAATTAAATCAACTACAGATACTGCATCTACATTACCTATAGAAGTCTGTAGTAATCCTGCAGTTGTAACTCCAACAGTTACATCTGTAGCTGCTATTTCTCCACCTACAGAAACAGCCATAGCAATTCCAGTTAATTCTACAACTGATTCTCCTATTACTTGCCCTATATTACCTGTTAAAGAAATTCCTGTAACATCTATTAAAGTCTGAGCATCCGCTATTGCAGAGCCTACTGCTGTTTGTAATAATCCAGCACTAGTAAGAGGTGGACCTGCTGCAATTTCAACACTACTAGTACCAATAGCAGTTTGCATTAAATGTTCAGTAACATTAATAGAAATACTTCCATCAACTTGAATATCTACCGCACCAATACCAGTAGTCATGAAAGAACCTTTTACACCTGAATCACCTTGAGCAATACCTATATTACTATTTAATGCTGTACCTGTAACATCTACATTTATACCAATACCTACTGCTTCATTACCTATAGCTGAAGTTAAAGATTGTCCTGTAAGATTAATTATAGTTTCAGCTACTGATGTAGCTGTACCAATTGAAGAAGATAAAGATGTTCCAGAAGCAATAACTGAATAACCTTCACCCCATGCTAGATTTCCCCATTCAAGTCTTCCCCATCCTGAATTTAATTCTGCTAAAACACTTACTTCACCTTGCGAAGTAGCTAGTTGTTGTCCTTGAAGTCCAACATCACCTAATATTCCCCAACCATTTATTCCCCATCCAAGTCTTCCCCATCCAGATTCAATTGTTGCTACAACTGAACTATTACCTGCGCTTGAAGTTATGGCTGTCCCTGTTACGGAAACTGTAAGATCATCTTGATTACCCCAAGCTCTTTCTCCCCATTGAAGCATTCCCCACGCATCTGAGTCAACAGTATTTGCAGCACCACCCATTCCAGAGTGATTAGTACAATAATAATAAAGTTGAGGTGCAGGATTGGCAACAGTTATTTGTGTATAAGCCCCTGCGTTTCCCGGAACACCGTTTGTAGTTACACCTGTTGTATATTCAGATCCGCCAGCCCATGTGCCATTACTTGTTGTTGAAAATCTAAATGGATGATTACCATTACTACTATCAGCTTGATCAAACCGATAGGTTGCACCTTCAGCAAGTTTTACTGTTTCTTGCTGAAGGCCATCAATATAATATTTATTACCAGAACCAGTGCTTACTACTGTTACTGTAAAAGTTCTGATTACTGACATAAATATTTAACCTGCTCATTTTTTTTTGTTATGCAATTCTTAAAATCGCAGCACTTGTAGTAAATGCTGGAAATTGAATTGTAAAAGTTCCAGACGTTGCTGTTTTATCTGCACCAAAATCTAATACACAAACAGCATCAGTAGTATTTGAACCACCTGATGTAGTTGTATTATAAATTAAAGCACCTCTTGAAGTTAAACTAACTGAAGTGAATGATAAATTAGTAAAATCCACGATAGCTGTTGAACTTGCTAGTGATGTACTTGGGTTAGGCTTAACTAAAGCTCCACCACCTGCTGCGTACGTACCTGTGTTTGCTACTTCGTTAGCTGTGATATAGTTAGTTGTTGATTTACCTAAAGTTGCAGCATTTGTATATAATGCTAATTTAAAAGCACTTCCACTTGTAAATTGGAACTTGTGAGCTCCCTCTAATAATTCTTTTTTAAATGAATTACATATTGCGTTTGTTGTTATTGCCATAATAATTTCTCCTTTTTCTTATTAATATTAGCTTCCTGTTTGATTCGGTGATGGTGCCGGAACTACTATTCTTGGAACTCCGTCATCGTATTCACTTCTTCTTCTTCTGCCCATTTGTTGTAAAGCAAAATTCTGTAGTTCTTCTTTATACTTAGCTTCGTATAACTGTAACATATCTTGTGGCCCTTTTAAATATCTGAAGCATTCTGCTAACACACCGTGTAAAAGCATAGATTCTTGATATTTTGATAAATAAGTAGTTGCTGTAGATGTAAAATTAGGTGGTGTTTTTATAAAATTTAATTGAACAACATAAGCTGCTGCTGGTGTAGGTGCTACAATAACATTAAACTCATCCCAATCAGCCCAATAAATTGGAGCTCCTGTAACATTAGTAGGATTATATTCTGATATAAAACTAGTATCTCTTTTTTCTAAAAAAGTTCTAGTTGTTGTAGTTACATTATTTGCATCTGTAGTAGTAATTAATTGTTGTAGTGATCTTACAATCATACAATCAGCAGGTAAGCTTAGAGCTCTATTATTTGCAGTAAAAGTTGATTGATCGTATTTTCTTAGATCATCATAATCAACTGTACCTGCTATATTTAACTCTACACCTCTAATAAACTCTTGAATAATAACATCTGTTAAAACAGTATTATCTACTTCAGTATAGTTTCTTACTTGTGTTAAAAAAGCTGCATGTGTAATAGCCATTATGAAATAACCACCTGTACTGTTCCTAATTGTGGAAGTAATTGTCTTCTTCTATTTTGTAATGAAGGATTTGTTGGAACCATTCCTACACCAATATTAGAAATATTGGTTGCATAATTATCTCTAGTATCAATACTATTTCTAGTATTAAAAGCAAAATTACCTGGTAAAGTTAAGTTAGCTACACCTACCATAGTTCCACCAGAGTTAGCTGAAACACCGTCTATATTTTTAGGTTGTTGAAATCTTTGTGTTCTAGGGTTTTGTAAAGCAACCGCATCTGCTTTATGATAAGGTGGATCAATTTGAGGTGACTTAGGTTCGTATTCTGTAATATGTACTATTGAACCATTCCATTCTTTAACCATTTCAGTGTATGGGAATGCCATACCTGATCTGTCAGAAATTGCTAATGATCTTCTACCTCTTGCCCAAGACATTATACACCATCTCCATAATAAGTTTGTGGGGAAATATAAACTGAAGTTCTAGAACCATCTTCTCTTAATGCTCTAGCCATTTCATCTTCGTAAACTCTGTTTAACATTTCAATTCTTGCTGGAGCTCTTTTTTGAGCTAAGAAATATGCAAGACCTGAAGCCATGCAAGGTAAGAATCTAAAAGGTAAATTAGGGTCATCAGTATAGGACCCCGCATCTTGGATTCTATTAATAGAATAATATTTTAAAGTTGTATAAGTAGATGCATCAGGAGCTAGATACAAACTAATAGTGGGTTGTATCTGTCTATCTACATAATACTGTGAAGGCTGACCTGTTTGATATTTGTTTGGAATAGCTTGATAAGCTGATCTATCAACTTTAGTTAAAGTTACGTCTCGAGTATTTGTATTGTTTTGAGCTGTTGGTGTTGTAGATATATAGGCTTCTAAAACATCTGAAACAGTTGTGGGAACAGTATAAGTCGCTTGACCAGCAATTAATGTAACTTGATTTAATTCAACTTTCCAAAGATGAATACCTCTATTACCCCATTCAGAAAATAAAATATTTAAACTTCTTCTAGCAGATTTTAAATCATGTCCACTATTAGTTTGTATACCAATTCTCTCATATGCTTCTGAGATAACATCATCAATTGTTAAGTTAAAATTTGTAGTTCCTGACGTAGCCATAAAGACACCTTATTAAATTAAATCGCTACTATATTCTGAAACAGAAATAAATTCACCATCCATAGCTTTAACCATTTTACCTTTTTTGGCTTTAACTTTATCGTAAATTTTTCCAGGCGCTAATGCTTCATTTTCTAAACCCATACCTGAAGTTCTAGCTGCGCCAAAACCTCTAGTAGATGGTTTGTTCATCATCATTCCTTTGTTTGCTTTTTTCATATATCCCCCATGTCTTGCTGTTTTTTGTTTTGTAGCTTTTTGGTACATTGAAAGCAAAGGGCTTCCTTCGCCACCCCCTATAGGTAGTCCTTTAGAAGAAGATGTTGCTTCCAGTTTTTTACCCATTAATTTTTTAATAAATTTTCTTCCTTTTTTAGTAACTGCTGCCGCTAGTCCTAAAACTGCTTTTTTTGGTTTTGGCATTAATTTAAAATCATTACCTGAAATTTTACCATCTCCGTCTTTATCTAGTTTTACTTGATTACCTTTTAACATACTTCCTCCTATTGATCTTTTTTTTATTTTTTTTGGATTTAATTTTTTTGAAAAAGTAAACATAATACTTTTATCTTTTCCTGACTTAGTTCCTGTCACGCCATATGAAGAATTTTCTCCTGTTTTTCCTGCGCTTAAAGAAATTTCACTATTTATATTTTCTTTATCAAATTTACTAAATGGTTTTGAAGCTCCCACCTCTAAATATTTTTTACCTTTTTCTAAACTTACTTTACCACTAGGTATGGTTACATATTTATTATCATCAACACCTATACCACCACCTATAGTAACATCAGTTGCTTTTTTTAATAAATATTCCGCTAGTTTTGATTTTTTACTTTTCTTAGCCATTATACTAATCCTTTGTAGTATTTTGTTGCAAAGCCACCTTTACTAAAAGTCATATAACCACCCTCAGATTTCTTTTTAATTTTTCTTGTAGATCTACCACTTGGGCTTGCAAGTTCATCAGCCATTTGATTTGCAGATTTACCTTTATTTTGTTTTTTTATTCTTGCTTTAATTTTTTTAACTTTTGCTTTTCTTTCTTTAGTAAATGGAATTGTTTTAAGTACAGCCTCACCTGCTAAAACAGCCGCCCCTACCGGTCCTGCAACTCTAGCTATTCTTGCTAATCTAGAAGCTTTAGCTAACTTAGAAGCTTTTCCAATTTTACCAGTCAACAGTTTCATTTTAGCTATGTTCTCGATTTTAGATAATGTTTTTCCTGTTTTTGCTGCTGGTGCAGCTTTAAATAAATTTTTTGCTTTTGATGCAACTTTTTTAGCTGCTTTTTTAGCTTTAGCTATTAATCCTTCTTCAGGTAATTTTTTATAAAGTGTGGCAGTAGCTTTTCCTGCTTTTTCCATTAGACTTGTTTTTTTTGGTAGTGATGACCCTAACTTTGAATATTTACCTGCTTTAGCTTTAATCATTTTACCAGACTTAAAATTATATCCTTTAACAGATCCGCCTGCAGCGGCTTTTTTAGGAAAACCTTTTTTCATATTAGAATATGATGATGTGGATACAGTAGAATCAGCCTTGGATCTAGAGATACCAAGCTTACGTCTACGGTTAATGTTTTCGTATAAACTCATACAGTTCCTTTATAGTGGCCACTTTGCTTTATCATATGATTAACAACCATATTTTTTAGCCTTTATTGTTATATAACTTATTGGATTGTAACACTTTTGAAAGATAGATTCTAGACCTTAACCTTTTTGTCATTAGGTTTATAGACCTTACCGTGTGTTTTTTCTATTATTTTTTTAAATTTAGCTCTTTCCCATTTACCCCAACCCCTACCTAATCCGGGTTCTAATTGCTTTGGTATCTGTGCTCTAGTAATTGCCATTTAATTTACGACCTCTCCGTCCTTCCACTCCATATCAGGAAGACCTTCACTGTATTGTTTACCATCAAACGTAAGAACTTGTTTTCTATTAGATCCTTTTTCATTATAGGAAATATGTATCCATCCTCCTGCAGAATCTTCGGGATCAAAAAATTCCATGATCAATTGATCATAGTCCACATTATTTTGTAGCCAGTAAGCGGTCTTAATGTTAGGTACTGAATTAATTTCTAGGTCGACCGCTTGCCCCTTGGCATGCTGCGATGTCTTTTTGCTGCCGATCGCTTCGCAAAGCGCCTCTGAGCGGTATCCGCTGGTAATTGTGACCGGTAAACCAAAGTGTGCCCGTAGAGGTTCTAAAATCTCGTAACATAAATCACCTAGGTTTTTTATTTCTGCAGGTCCGGGAGTATTATCAATTCCCTTACGTTGAGCAGTCATGGATTTGGTCATCTCTGTAAGAATAAAATGTTTTGAAAGTTGAACTGGTTTTTTATTTTTCATTATTTTAATATTAATTTAACAATTGATTTTTCACCTAAATAAATTTCTGTTTCTGCTTTTGATTTTATACATTGATAGTCTATACGACTTGTACCTGATCTCATAGCAATACGTTTAGCTTTTAAACAGGTAGACATGGAGTCTTGTATTCTGTGCTCCTTGATTTCTCCTGAGACGATCATTAAAAGGGCTACAACAATCTCTGTCATCAGTGATCCCCATTGCCATTGGCTCTAACTTTATCTTTTAATCTTTCTATATCTAATATTGCTTTTTCTAGTTGTTTATTAAGAAATTGTATATTAACCTTGTTCGTCATATTTTGTTCTTGAGTTATCTCTAATTTTTCGGTGGCTTTGTACAAACCTTCTATCAACATAAATTGTTCTTGATCGGTCGGTAACTGCTCACTTTTTTTGAGTAAGTCTGCATTGAATAATTGTCTTGATGTTTCAAGGCTAGTTAGTCTAGCAGTAAGCTCAAAATATCCGTAGACACCCACCGCCACGGCCGCCATAATACTAACCATATTTTTGAGTGGCATGCCTATGGTAGTTTTATCTGATATTTTCATTTTTTCTTTTTTGGTTTAGACTCAAATATTTTATTTACCCAAGACATATAGCGATCCGCTATATCACAGCATTTATATATGAACTTGTCAATCATTAGTAGGTACCGGTAATGTTAAAAATTTATCACCCATTAAAGTGATTCCAGGATTTTCTTTTTTGTAGTCATCTTTTAATTCGTCCCATAAACTAGTGCTATCCGGTCTAGTATTAGATTGTGATGGAATTATACCTGTACACTTTGATACTAACAATCTAAAATTTTCATTTTGTGCAAGACTAGGATTGTTATTAACTCTACCACACATCTTCATTAATTCTAACTGTTGTTTTAATTCTAAGTTTTCTTGCTGTACTTTTTTAAATTCATTAGTACAGGCAGAACCTAAAAAGTGTCT
>Ga0208814_1001236_pt1 | contig 12343 bp, 7 predicted proteins | sample MalvirAntarct_55_FD_184253 | JGI IMG/M metagenome (GOLD analysis project Ga0208814, IMG submission 184253) | Marine viral communities from the Global Malaspina Expedition - Malaspina viral metaG Antarct_55 (SPAdes) (version 2) | ecosystem: Environmental > Aquatic > Marine > Oceanic | place: South...
TTCCTAACTCAGTTATTCTACTATTAGTACCATCAGAATAAATCTCAAGATCACCACCAGCACCAAACTTAGCTTTCTCATTATCACCCAGAGTCAAACCATCAGCAGTTACAGTGCCAGTTACGTCAATGCCTGTGGTCGATGTGGCTAGCTTGGTTGCACCTGTGTGCTGTATAAGGAAAGCACCATTGGCGTTTATCGTACCCCCAGACCCTGAGGTGATGAAGCGCACATCATAGTCATCTGTGAAAGGTGACTTCAGGTCAAGGTACGACCCATCTGGCCCACCTATCTCTATGTTGGCGTAACCAGCTGCTGGATTGTTAATAGCCAAGTTACCTGTCATCGTGCCACCAGCTAGTGGTAGCTTAGCTGCAATACTGTTTGTAACAGTTGTGCCAAAGTTAGCATCATCTCCTAACGCTGCGGCTAGCTCATTCAACGTGTTCAATGCAGCAGGTGCCGAATCTATAACAGCGTTAACTGCTGTAGTAGCTGCGCTAGATGCACTTGATGCAGATGTTGCTGCTTCAGATGCTTTAGTAGTTGCGGTGTCAGCCGCTGCTGTAGCAAGTGAAGCATCTTGATCTGCTTGATTTGCTTTAGTAGTAGCAACGCTAGCATGTGCAGTAGCTGTATAGGCTGATGCGGAAGCCTCATAAGCCCTTGCCGCTGCTTCTTGCGCTTTCGTGGTAGCAATGCCAGCTTTCGTGGTAGCAACACCAGCTTGAGTGCTTGCGGTTGTTTCTGAGTTGCCAGAGGCCGTAGCTGAGTTAGCGGCTGCCGTTGCTGAGTTGCCAGAGGCCGTAGCTGAGTTAGCTGATGCCGTTGCTGAGTTTGCAGAGGCTGTTGCAGAGTTGCCAGAGTTAGTGGCGCTTGTGCTAGCAATGCCAGCTTGAGTGCTTGCGGTTGAAGCGTGAGCAGGTGCGGCTTGGATGGCAACCATATCCGATTTAGATGGAGAAAATTTGTGCCAGCCAGTGTCGTACTGGAAGTAACTTACACCATTGTTTGTGAATGCCCCTACTGGAAAGCTAGCACGGTCGCTCATAGCTTCTAACATAGCTAGCGCACGGTCGCTTATGGCTAGATTACCAATAGCCATACTATTAAAATCAGACACATCAAACATGTTCGTAGAACCACTTTCATCAACATCTCCGTAAGTGAATCCAGAGAATGTTGTATTAAGTAAATCCCGTAGACCTTGGTGAAGGGTATTGCCGCTAGTGATTATCTGTACTGCTTCCGCGCTTGCGGCTCTTAGGCCATTGACTTGGTTTAAGGTGGCTGTAGTCCAAACATTGAACACCTTGGTCACTGAGTCAAAGTACAACGCACCTTCGATTAAGGCATCACCATCGTTATCAACTGTTGGTGCAGTCGCTTTTGGGCCTAGGTATCTGTCATCAAATGAATCTAGGGATAACGCTGCTGCTGTAGCACTGTCAGCCGCTGCTGTAGCACTGTCAGCTGCATTAGTTTCGCTGTCAGCTGCATCGTCTTCACTCGATTGGGCTGCAACTTTACTAGCCAATGCTTCAGCAGCCTTATCAGTTGCAATCACTGCTTTAGCTGTCGCTATAGTAAGTTGGGAAGTCATTCCTGACTCAGCCCATGACTTAGTTACAGCGTCTTGAGCAGACACTGGGTCAGCTACGTTTTTAATAACTCGACTCTGCGCGTTAAACTTACCATCAGAATCTTTAAATACAGAGGCGTTAGCTGTGTCTATGGCTTCTTGAGCCGCCTGAAAGACCTGAATGTTTGAGTTATCAAGGTCAGATTCAGTAAGAATAGCACCGTTACTAAAGTCTACTGCGCGTGTAGTAATAGCCGTAGTACGTGCAATACGTACAATGACACCACTAGTAGGCGCGGTAGATAAAGAAATAGTACTGGATGATAAAAAAGTAAATGATGTGGATGTACCGCCAACAAAGACAGCGACATCCGCTTGTTGTGTATAAGCAAACGGAATGGAAAAAGTAGTTGTACTTCCATCCGCAGTGTACTCAATATAGCTATTAGCCATAGTTGTTAATCTCCAAGTTCTGCGGCTATAGCGTTCAAACCCGCCTTTGTATATGCCTGATTAATTATAGGCAGCATGTGTATAACTGACCTGTATTCTTGTTCTGTCATTTCCCCATCAGAGAATATTCCGTGTGCCATGTGTCCTAGTCCGTCAAGATAACCAGCTAAAGGATTAGCTACAAAGCCTGACCCAAAGCCTCTTTCGGCCTTATCTTTCACTTGAGTAATCATACCCATGACACCAAAGGCTCCCGTATATCCGACCATGTTTTCAACTATACTCAAGGGGTCTAAATGCTTTTCTAGGTATTCTCTTTGATCTGAACGACCATCTGAAGATATTTGTGTACGTGCAGTAGTCACAAGGCTTGCTAAAAGCATTTGCCCCATAACAACATAAGCAGCTTCAACACCCATGCCGTTCTTAGCCCTTCGATTCATACGAGCAAACTGTTGCTCTTGAGAGGCCACTGCGAAGCTTAAAAACTGACCAATAGTAGAACCTATTTGTCCTCTTAACACGCTGTTAGTAGCACCTAAGTCGGTCTCTTGGACGTTGTTACGAACCTCTATAGACACATGGTTAGTAAAGGCATCTTGAGCCTCTACATCATCCCATTTGTCATATCCCATAACTCGCTTACCGTCACCGTGTCTTTTGATCTGCACTTGGATTCGGTCATACATGGCATCTGTAATACCTGTGTCCTGGCGCATGGCTTTAGGTATGTCACCATCCATCCATTTCTGACGCATTACAGCAGCGTTAAACCTCTGTAGAAAGTCAGTAACTGGGGTAAGCCCTGAGATAACGCCCTGAACTTGCCTAGCTTTTTGCCACCAAGGATCCATATGTTCAACCATACCGCCAATCTCATCCATACGAGTTGATGCCGAACCTGTTAAACCATGAGTACCTAAGCCTGTAGCATCAATAATATTCTGCATATCATTGTTAGATACTTCCCCATTACGTGCAGCCTTTAGCCAATCTTTGTATTGCGGGGCAACCTTAAAGATAACCCCAAGACCTCCATAAGCAATGATGTTTGCAGTCTCAATGACGCTCATCATTCCAAAGTATCCTGAGTAGGCTAGGTAGGTTAAATTACGGCCCATCTGTAAGCCTTTGGTCTTGTTCGCTTTTAAACCTAAAGACGTGTCCTCTATTAACTCAGAACCTTGAAGACCCTTAATAAGCTGACGTATGATTCTAATATCATCTTTTGTTTTACGAGGGTCTATGCCATTGTCTGCTCCCCATTTATCAATCTTTTTAATGGCATCTTCCATAGTGTCCATACCGTCACCGTCAATACCATTTCTGGCAAATCCAATGTGTCGGCCTGATTTAAAAGCATAGCTTTGAACTACATCAGACATATTATTATTAAGCATTTCACTGACTGACATGGTTAAACCATCAGCAGTAAATTTAGTCTCATAATCCATATCTAGACGTTGGCGCATGTTAGTATCTGGCACTCTTTGGTTTCCCTTAGAGGAAGCCATTTTTGAAGCCATGCCTACATCAATCTCAGCTTCAGTCATACCCCCATCTACAAGAAACTTACGTAATGCAGTGCTGTCCTCAAGGATGTCTTCTAGTCTATTAGCTGTAACACCAGTGTCTAAAGAAGATACTTTTTGAATAAACAAGCGACTAAGGCGTACAGAGAAAGCTAAGTCCCAACCGTTTTTAGCAGCTATAGATTGACCAAAAACCTTACTGACTTTGGTTCCCCCATGCTCATTCACTACGGCACGTAATTTACCTGAATCCCATTGGGTCGGGACGTAGTTACGGTCGTACTGTGTTTCTTTAGCACCTATGACCCTGTAACGCTTTTTCTGCTCTAAAAGGTCTTTGAATACTTCACGCGCATTGTCCGCGGCTAGCTGGATTTCTTTAGGAGAGTCCGCATATACGGAGTCATTACGGACTGCCCTAGTTACTAACCCTTCAAACTCTTCATGCGCCCTTATGCTTAGGCGACCATACTTAGTGTTCTGCCGCCACTTGTTAAAGTTAGGTCTGTGAACCCTAGCTAACTTAGCCCTAGCACTACGAGTAATACGTGTCTGAATACTTGAAGTAGACTGTATGTTGGTACTGGATTTATTGTTTACCCTGTTGTCCTGAACTAAGATTCTACTTATGTTACGGACAAGTGGGTTATCAGAACTACGTAAGGCAGCACCTTCAGATAGCAAGTTGCTTATCCAGTTAGTGCCAATAATAGTTTTACCTTGTTCTGGTGAATCTATCTCATCAATACGTTGAGGTGCGTGTACAGGCTGTGGGGCTTCTAAAGACATTTGAATATCAGGGTCTTTAAGATCACCACCTGCTAACACAGTGGCGGCTTTTTCATGCTCTCTTAAGTCATCTGCATGTTTTGCATACCTATGGACAAAGGAACCCATACCACCAGCGAACCCTGCTGAAAAAGCAGTATCTACAAGCACGTCATTTATTGTGTAATCAGGTAAAACATTGCTGGCATAAAGACTCTCTAAGCCTCCCTGTGCGCCATACACTGCGCCCATTTTACCTACTGTACGCATCCTAGTAGTGCCTGTAGTTGCCTTGTTCACGGCATTAGCTAAAGTGCCTATACCTTTACCCACGTTGGTCAGTCCCTTAACTCCTGATAACCAACCACCCGCAAGAGGTATTGCAGCCAGTGCCGCGTTCTCTTCGGTCAGCATACCGGCACCAAACATTGCCACTATTGTTAGAGCAGGGGAGTCACCAAAGTTCTCAGCCATGATTTTCTGGTTGTTCTGAGTCTGTGATACCTGCTCCATCATCTGCTTTAAAGACCCCTCTGATTCTGCTCCAAACATATAGTCGTGGAACTCTTCAGGGGTGTCGTCAAAGTAGGTTTTCATCACTCTGTCATCAAACCTAAACTCAGGGTCGTACTCATTATCTACAGCCATTTGACGTGCGGCTAGTTCTACTAACGCGCCCTCATCTCTAAAGGCTCCGAAAGAGTCTGTGAACCCAAAGTTATCAGGCTTGTCTATAAAGGCATTAACATTGGGGTCAAATACCTTACCGTTCTCTGTGGCTTGCCTAATGACCATTGAGGGGTCTTTGGGTGCTACAGAGTCTGAAGTAAAGACCGAAGTAAATTCTTCTATTGTTTCCATTGTTAATATCCTTTATCGTGCCGAAGTTCTACCGCTGTCTTGTCGTTTAAGATTAGCGTTTGCGTCTGCTTGTTTGACATCTCTCTCCTGTCTATCTGCTAGGTCGTAGAAGGATTTTAAGTGAAGAGGGGCTACTGGGAGGACTCGACCTGCTTGGTCAACTACCCAAAAGGTTTCACCTCTACCAGTGTGTCGCAGGGTTATTTGCTCAGGTTCAAAAGCACCTGCACCAAAAGATTGTATAGATTCTTTAATGTATGCTTGAGCGTCCTCTTGGAACTTGTTGTTATCTATATCCATATTACCCATAAACACTAATTTACCGTTGACTACGGAGTGGTCTTGTTTGACCTCATCCATGTATTCCTCAACGACTTGTTTAGGGTTCATGTTGGTGTACTTAGCAATAACCTTGGCGTACTCAACCATCCTCTCTTTGAATAGGGTTTTAACATCTTCGTCATCACCTGCTACATCTTCCCAACTTGTCCAAACATCTAGGTTAGCTACAACATCATCAGCAAAGGCCACAAGGTCTTTTGAGCCAGCCTTACCTTGCAAATGATCTGCTGAACCTATTGTTCTTAAAGCATCTTGCTCACTGTCCCCATAAGCAGACATAACCCGCCACTCTGTAAACATGGCCCGTTCCGCAGGGGATTTGAGATACTTTTTAAACATCTGTGGATTACCAGCGTGAAGTTTTTTCATTAACTGAAACTTCTGCATAGTGGCTTGAAACTGAGGGGACTCTGGTACTAAGTCACCAGTGCCTAAGCTAGAAAATGCTGTACCTACTTGTTGTTCCCATCTTTCGTTAATCACATCAATATTAGAATACAAGCCTATTTCAGCCGCTAACTTTTGTTCAGGCGTTCCTTCAGGTAGTTTGGAATTAACTATTTCTGTAATACGAAGTTGAGTGGCCTTGTCTATGTCATTTTTAGAAATGGTCTGCTGTTTGCCATTTTGATCTACGTAAGAACCAGCCGATAGATCAAAACCGCCTTGGATTATTTTATCCACCGCAGAAGCCAAAGCACCCTTTTTACGCAGACCTGCTGCACCTGCGGCAATCGCTGTAGTGTTTGCATTAATGATTGCCCTTCTTTGGGGGCCAGAGATTTTCTTTTTTACTTCATACTGCGTTAACTCAATTAAATCTTCATCTGTTAAACGACCTGCTGCTGCTATAGCACCAACATCTAAAAGATAATCTGTGACATCTGCTGAGTTTGCTATTGACGCATTAGTATTAGCTTTTTCAATTAACCCTAAAACCTTGTTACGGTAATCAGGGCCACCGTTGCCAGCTTTAATGAGGTAGTCACCAATGAATGTATCCATGAACTCCTCACCACGTCTTTCTTGCTCTTTGAGCCAGAAGTTCTGTAGGTCAGTGTTGGAGAATCCATACTTCTTTTTTAAAATAGCTTCCATATCAGCAGCATAAGATGGAAACCCATCAACAGTTTCTTGATATAACTGCTCTTTTGATAAACCATCGGGGCCAAATTCGCGGCCTTCTGTCAAACTGTAAGTAGAACTAGCTTGGTTGATGTGCAGGTCTGTAGTGCTAGAGCCAAACACCACGCCAGCATCACGAAGGTCTTGCCTTTGGTATATGGCAGACGAAGCGGTACTAGATGCTTTTGAAGACTGCCGCATAGAGTTAGCTAGAACACCCTTAAGGTCTTCGTCATCTACTTGGTCTAAGCTACCAAGAAATAACTTCTGATATTCTGGAGTTTCTAAAACCTCTTCGTGAGTCATCCGTGCAAACTGCTCTTGCTCCATCAAGGCTTTGAAGCCTGTGCCGAATGAGTTCTGTGCTGCTTGCTTTTTACTAGCTTGAATCATATCAAGCTTGCGTTCTTTCTTTTCCTCTACACGTTGTACGTTACCTGTAACGCTATCTAAAGCCTTACTGATCTGGTCGTTACGCGCTGGGCGCACAAAGGTATCTACGGGTGCAGCTTGGGGTCTCAGGCGCACCTGATTTTGCTGGTATTGGGTTTGTACTCTATTAGTAGCCACGGCTATAATTCCTTTTTATCTTTCGGCCCTATGCCTAAGAGGTTTCTTTTTGAAAGGTTTCTTTAACCCTTTAAAATAACTTGGGTTGCTTTCGTATGCGTCACCGCCAATCTGTAGGGCAGTTCCTGCAAAGCTTGGGTAGGGGACTGAGTTAATACGGGACTGTCTTCCAGTTTCCGCACCTTTCTTCTGTTCTGCTATCTGAGCTTTAGTAGCTCCAAGGTTAGAGTCAGCTTTAGTATCATCAAATAAATTCTGACGTAATATGTCGGACATGAGGGCATCTACAGATAAACCAGATACGCCTGACTCACCTGAAGCTGTCCTAGCTTTAGACGAGTCCCTCATTGTTTGTATATCAGCTTCCATCCCACGTTGGGACTCTGCTTCTTCTTCTTGGCGTTGTCTTAAGTTAAGCTGCCTAGCATCATTGAGATAAGAAGCGTTAGCATTCTTTTCATTACGCTGGGCCTGCTGCTGCTGTTCTGCCGCACCTGCAATACTTGTCATAGCGCGAATTATTGTTGCTGGGTCACACATTTTGATTAATCCTTACGAACTCATAAAAAGGGATACCCCCTACGCCAAACTTAGGTATGAACTGCACAAATGAGAACCCAATATGATTGAGCCATTTGATTGATACCTTGTTTCTAGCATCTACATAATTAACGAGTAGGGGGTATTGTTGATTTACTTCTTTGACCCATTCCACTGACTGTGTAAGTAGGTCTTTCTTGATCTGTGGAATCTTGTCAGAACCTAGCATCCAAGGAGAACCTATAAGGTCATCAATATGGGCGCATCCGAACATTCCGATTACTTCCTCATTGTGAATAATAGATTGAGCGTTAGACAACTCAAAGCCTCTTTGGAGGGCTTCAAGAGGCGTTACACCATTAGATGCTTTAATCTCTAACACGTCTGCCTGTCGCATTTTTGCAGCAAGCACAGACACGTCTTCCTGAACGGAATCGCGGTAATGGGCCATTAATTAAATCCTTTGTGTTCTTTGAGTTAAGAAGCCTATGTACTCAGCACTTTGGAATACACAAGGTAAGTAGCTGTCTGAATAAATTACTACATGAGCATATTTAGAACTTGTCATAATAGGTACTCTAAAGCTTCCAGAAGCAAGATTAGCCTGTCCCAATATGTTACTAGAGGAACCTACAACTCTACCGTTAAACTCATGGGTTTGAGTATCTCTTGCTTTAGGTGTACTTTCGACTTTAAAGAATGCTGTATCGCTATATACTATATGGAAGGTACGCAGCTGAAGTTCATTAGTTGTGATTGCTTTATTGTCTTGTTTTAAGACCTGTTCACTGAACTCGTACTTAAAGGTATAAGGTATACCTGAGTATATAAGCGCACCACCAGCTACGTCTGTTATAGCATTTGCTTGAGTCCTTACAGAACCTGTATTGTTCACAAAGATTGATGAGGCGTTTGTATAAGGAAGTGCATTACTGGTCATCTTATAACGCCTGTCGAGATGCAAGGCACCTCCACCATAGTTAGCTTTATTTGACGTATACACCATGTCAGGGCTAGCTCCGTCACTGGCAAGACTTAGGTTTTCTAAGTACACACCATCTGAATATTCCATAACCAATTTAATGGTTGAGCCGTTAAAGGCTGCGGAGCATACCTTGCCTGTAAACGTCCATTCTGACCAAGCACTCTGTAGCTTCTCTTCCCCACGCCAATAGTAGCGATACACAAAGATTGAGTTAGGCTTGTCTTCAGTCAGCACTAATAGCATGTCCTCGTTAGAAGACGCTGATAAGCCTCTTATTGTCCCATCTAGGTAGTTAGGTATGTGGGCAGATATGTCAGCAGCATCATTAGTTTCTGAAGCTTTCTCTACGTAATACTCACGTATACCTGACCACTTACCCTTAGAGAACCCAAAGAATACATAACGACCTGCGCCCACTGGTTTAGCAGTGAGGTTTGCCTCAAAGTTTGTAGATACGTCAATGTGTACTGAGTTAGGTGTTAACAGTTCTGAAGATGTCAACATGAACTGAGTCAGGTCAGAAAAGATCAACAGTGACTCGTTAAAGGGTATTGCGTGTTTTAGGATAGAGATTTGGTTGTTAGACACAGCCACGTCTATCGGATTGGAATCCAGAATTGTTAAGACAGTCTTAGGGAAGAAGTTGTAGAACTCTCCCGCTTCACTGAAGATGACATTCTCATCTGCAAGGAAACCTAAACGGTTACGGTGAAAGAATATATCGTTGATTTTATAACCAATGAAAGAAGGTACTGGATTAGTGTCTCCATCCCCTGCTTCTCTATCGCCCCAAGTAAGGGGGGAGAAAGTAAATGTACCGTTAGTTTCCTTACGTAACTGGTGAGGCATTGTAAGCTTGTTAATACGATTCTTTAGGGCTGACCCATCTGTTGCGTAGCCTCCTACTGTTTCCTTCCAGATTAACTCATTGTTTGTGTTGTCACCTTGAGTTAAATGTACATAATGGTCGTCTTGGTTCTTTTCGTTACTACCTGCTACCTTGATTTTAAAGCCTACTTTACCCTTGCGGGGTAGGTTCTTGAAGTCTATGGTTTGACCTTTAAACGAGTAAAGGAACCTGTCACCTGCACCATCACTACTTGTGATTGTGAAGTCAGCACTGGCGTTCTTGACGTAGATTACTGAGCCTATTTTCTCCTTAACAAATGGAGAAGAAATAGATAAGCTATTGAATAGCTGAGTGGCTATATAGTCTGTTCCAATTTGAGCAGAGTGTGCAGAAGATGAACCGTCTGGTGTTGTAAAACTAGCTGAAGCACTGCCTACTGTAATTGTGAAAGTTAACCCGTAGTCAGCTTGTCTAATGTAGAACATAGCTTCGTGGGGACGTGCAGTAGGTAAGTAAGTGTCAAGTGCTATAGTCTTAGCTTTGTTTACTACAAAGGTAGTGTCACCTACTGATACCGCACTAATTGATGTTTCAAAATTAGATATACCAGTTAGGTATGCAGGGAGCGAAGTAATAGCGTTACCGTTTTCATCATTAACCACAAGTGCTGTACCATCCTGATTAAACACCTTTACCCCTGCGGAACTAAACACTGCTGTATAGTCCTCAGTGGAGGAGTATTTAATTGGATGTAAGAATACATTTGCTGTGTTGGCTACACTAGCTAACTTGGCTACGTGTTCAGTGCAGGGCCGTTTCTCAAGACCGCGTGTTACAGACGAAAGGCCGTTCTCTTGGACTTCAGATTGGCTTGCGTGTCTTAGGCTGGGCGGTTGCTGAGACACCCCATTAAGTAGATTAGGAATAGAACCTGAGATTAAAGACATTCGGTTAACCCCTTCTTCGGTTTATAATTGAATAAGTATCAAAATTGTCAAAGATATTAAGGTCTTTAATATCAGCCTCGTTATGAAGCAAGGAGGCCCATGCTGACTCTTCATCAGCAGCATTGAAACTGTGTAACATATCGGAACCTAGTACACGATCTTGTAAGATACGTGCTGCTCTAACTGTTACGTAGCGTCTAGCAGACTCAGGCATTTCTTCAAAATCAAGAAGAACAACAATGTCCACTTCTATAGCTTCTGTCATTGTGTAAGTGTTCTTAACGCGGTCATACATTTTCATACCGCGCTGTACTAAGTCGGACTCAGCAGACATACGTAGTGATGTGGTGTCTACATGAAGACAGTTAGCAGGTAAGGCAATCTCGGAGTTGGCATTAGGTGTCAACTTAAACGTTAAATCAGTGTTGAAAGACCATCCCATAGACTGCATGGCGCGGCTAACGTTGTCTAAGGTCTGGTCTGCAAGACTCGCCTCGACTAAACCAGAGGTTAAAGAGTTAACAGGAGATTCACCAATCGTAGCCAACAATGAATTAATAGCTTCTATTTTGGTTGTTGGATTCATTAGTTTTCCTTTTATAAAAGAAAAAAAAGGGCAGAGAGAAATTAATCCCTCCACCCTTTAGAGTAGAACTAGAACGATCTACACAGCGTTCAAAGAAATTGCACAAGCAGGGCGTAGGATGTTATGACCCATAGCGTACTTAGCAACCATTAGCGTACCTTGACGTTCGATCTGATACTCAGACTCGACACCTAAATCTAACAACTTCACAGTTGCAGCAGCGTCTTGGCTGAAGATCAAACCACGCAAGGCAGTGTAGTTAGCTCGGTATGCCGCAGTACGTGAACTTGTAACTGGCTCAACGTCTGCTGACGAACTAGATTGGTTAGTGTTAGGAAGATGATTACTCATCATAATCTTAACGCCACCTACTTGTGGTACTACACCAGAAGCTACGGAACCCTCACCACCAACATCACGGTTCAACCATGCTGCGTTGGCTACACTAGGCACGTTCAATAGCGCGTAGTATTGGGCAGGTGGTAATACACAAACTTTGTCACCGCCTATGTCCTTCTTATCGAACTCTTCAAGAGCCGCATAGATAGCCGCTACAATTTTGGCACCATCTAATGCGTGTGCAGTAGTAGAACCAATGTTGAAGTTAGATGTGTATACCTCGTCAGTAAATGCAGTGCCAAATGCAGTTGCAGCTAAAGAGTTGGTAGTGATTGTTGCTGCTTTAGCAATGATACGTGCAATGTTCCGATCAGAGACATTAGCCAATGCGTTACCTGACTCTTTTGAGTAGATGCTACGCACATCGTAGTGGTTCATTGCTTCGTCAATCTTGGCAACAAATTGAGTTGAGATTAGTAGATCATCTACAGTAACAACACGCTCACCATGCTTGATAGCGTCTGCCTGAATTAACGTACCAGCAGTGTGGTACTTTGCAGAACCTGTACCAGTAAGAGGGAATGATGCTGACTTACCATTTGAGATAGTACGTGAGCGATGTAGAGGCATGAATACGTTCTTTTCTTCAAACGCAGTAAGGACTTCACCAGCGTATAATTTGAGAAATAATGAACGATCATCACCTGCTGAGTTAGTTTGTCCTAAACGAGAGACTGTTTGGTCTGTTGGAAATGCCATGTTATATGTACCTATTTAAAGTAAAGTAATTTATAAGTTGTTGAGATTGTTTACTCAGCTACTCTTACTTCCTTTCCCATAAAGATTGTCCACCGCAGTGGGTC
>Ga0208814_1001239_pt1 | contig 12338 bp, 4 predicted proteins | sample MalvirAntarct_55_FD_184253 | JGI IMG/M metagenome (GOLD analysis project Ga0208814, IMG submission 184253) | Marine viral communities from the Global Malaspina Expedition - Malaspina viral metaG Antarct_55 (SPAdes) (version 2) | ecosystem: Environmental > Aquatic > Marine > Oceanic | place: South...
AATAAAGGTGCTTATATTGCATTTTATAGGAGGAGAAAAGTTTAAAGAATGGCAAACAATGGCGTTAGAAATGACTCAAAAGTACGCAAGAGACCATGATTGTAAAATAATGGAATCATACGGTAGACCCGGATGGGAAAAGATTTGGAAAGGCAACGGTTATAAAGAATTATTTACATTTTACGAATTACCAGTGGACAAATAAACTATGAACTTATTAAAATTATTACCAACCAGCTTAAAGTTATGGCTTCTTAAGCATCTATATACAGATATTGCTGTTAAAGGTCGTATGGGCGATACTACTCTTGCTCACATTAATACTGAAGAAGCAGCTTTATTAAAAGCTCAAGGCGGTTCAGGTACTGTTAATCCAGCTACAGGTTTATTTGAATATGGTAAAGGTGGTGGTTCTCCAGAGCAAGCTCCTGATACTAAATCTTACTCTTCAGACTTACCAGAATACGCTCAACCTTTCTATGAAGAGTTGATGAAACAATCAGCTAAAGAAGTTTACACTACAGATTCAGAAGGAAATGTAACAGGAGTACAAGGTAAACCAGCATACGGTGGAGATAGACTAGCAGAATTTAATGCTGACCAAACGGCTGTACAAACAGGTATTAGAGGATTAAGTGCAAGACCTGAATATGAAGAAGCTATTACTGCAACTGAAACTATAAGCGGATTAGGAGCTGGTGCAGCCGCAAGTGGGCTTGGTGCTGTAAGTGGATTTGCTCCTGGTGCTGTAGCTGATATAGGTATGGCAACTCCTGCAGAGTTTGATGCAACAGCTGCGGCTAAATACATGAGTCCTTATCAATCTAACGTAACAGACATACAGTTAACAGAAGCTCGTAGACAAGCAGATATTGCTAAATCGGGTAGAGGTATGGGTTCTATAGGACGAGGTACGTTTGGTGGTGGTCGTCAAGCTTTAATGGAAGGAGAAGCAGATAGAAACTTAGCTATGCAATTAGGGCAAATACAAGCTACAGGTAGTCAAGATGCATATAAGAATGCTCAAGCTCAATTTCAAGCTGACCAAGCAAGACAAATGCAAGCTAATCAAGCTAACTTACAAGCTGATGTAGCAGGTAGACAACTCACTCAACAAGGTGAACAGTTTGGTGCTGGCCTACAAAAAGATTTAGGTTTAGCGGGAATGCAATATGGACTAGCAGGTGCAGCACAACAAGGTGCTTTAGGTACAGCAGACCAAAAATCTCAATTAGAATTGCTACAAGCTCAAGCAGCCTCTGGTGCAGAACAACAAGCGTTACAACAAGAAATAGATAACTTAGCTTATCAAGAGTTTATGGAAGCTGAAGACTATAAGAAAAAACAACTAGAATATCAATCAAACATACTGCGTGGTACCGCAGGTGCATTAGGTTCAACACAAACACAATACGCAGCCGCTCCAAGTTTAGCTTCTCAAATTACAGGTATGGGTGTAGCAGGCTTAGGTTTATATAACGCATTAAAATAGGGTTAAATTATGGAAGAGCAAATACAAGAAACGGAAGTAGTTAAAGAAGGTCTGGGTTCATTAGCGCCTAGTGGTGGTAATGCTATGACATCTATTGAAAATGCAGCTAATCCAGGAGCTCCTGTAGTAGGTAATATTCTTGACCAACAAGAAAAAGCTCGTAATTTAAGTGAAGTCCAGTTAATAGAGTATGCTAAATCTCCTAATCCTTCTGTTATTCCTTCTTATTTAGTTACAGCTGAATTAATGCGTCGTAAATCAAATAAAGATAAAGAAGCTAAAGCACCTGACTTTACTGTAGCTCAAGAAGTAGTTGCGGAAGCAGAACAAGGTATTATGAGTCAAATGCAAAGACAAGCACCTAAAATGCCTCCAGGTGGTTTTGTGCCTCCAATGCAACAAAGAGCTCCACAACCACAACAAAGAAGACCACAAATGAATCCTCCTGGTATTATGGGACAAATGCGACCACAAGTTCCACAACGTCCTGGAGGAGTAACTAATACACAACCTCAACAACAGATGACTAGAGAACAAATTATGGCACGAGGAGTTCCTACCCTTCCTAACCCAGGTAATGCAATGGGTCAAAGAGGTATGGCACAAGGTGGTATTATAGGATATGCACCAGGTGGACCAACTGCAGAGTATTCACGACAAGGTCTTTATTTTCCCGGTCAATATAACAAAGAAGGAGAATTTTCAGGATATAACCCTTATATAAAATCTAATATAACTCCAAGTAACCCTCAAGGGTTATACCAAAACTTAAAACCAGAGATGATTGATGAGCGTATTGAAACACTTACTGAAACCTTAAAACCAGGATATGAAAGGGGTCAATTTGAAATGTCTGAAGAAGATACTCAAAGAAATATAGCTGAACTACGAGAACAACAAGAATTTGGATTAGAAGGTAGGTCTGATGCTCAAATTAGTGAATCATTTCAATCAACTGACGAAATAATAGATGACCCACAATCACTAGGAAGATACGCTCCTTACCCTGATAGTACCTCAGATTTTAAACTACCTGAAGTATCTGAAAGACTTACAACAGATGAATATATGGATAAAGTTAATAAATCTAATACAGCTTTTGGAGTTCAAAGTTCAGAAGATTTTTATGCTCCTAGAATGGCAAGAATTGCGGAAGAAAAAGCAGAACTTTTAAAAGACGAACAAGATGATTTAAATCTAAACCTTATGCAAACAGGATTGGGAATAATAGAGTCAGGAAATATTGCTGGTGGTGCTAAAGAAGGAGTTGGAAGATATATTGCAAGTAAAAAAGAAACTAAGAAAATGAATAAACTTGTTGAGGCAGAATTAAGAGCTGAAGAAAGAATGCAAAGAACCGAAGATAGAGGCGATGCTAAAGGATACATGACAGCAACTAAAGACAGAGAAGCACTTCAATTTAAACAAGTAGAATTAAACATAAAAATAAAGGGCGAAGAATTAAAAGCTAATGCTGCTAGAGGTAGTAGGTGGGCAAAACTAAAAAGCGATGCTTATAGAGATGCTGTAACTGCGATGGACAAAAAATATGGTGCTGGAGCAGCTTGGATGAAATTTAAATCTCCTTCTGATTATGAAGCAGAATTAAATGAGTTAACTGATAGAAATGTAGCAGTCTATAGTAATAAGATAGCATCTTTTAGTAAAAATGCAGTAGCTTCTAGAATGGATGGGCAAGGAAAAGGAACTGAAAGTAATCCTTTGCCATGGAAAAAAGGTGATGCAATACCTCCTCCTGGTACTGTTGTTATAGATGAAAATGGTGATATAAGTAAAATACCATACCGTAGTTAATTATGGCTGATAAAAACCCTCAAACATGGCTACCAGAAGAGCTTAATGAATTAGGTCTTCCTATTGCTGGCTATGAAACTGATGATGAAGAATCTCAAGAATGGCTACCAGAAGAGCTTAATGAATTAGGTCTTCCTATTGCTGGCTATGAAACTAAAGAAGAATTTGATGGTTCTTTGCACGAAGAAATTATTAAACCCGCTGTAGATAAAATAAAAAATGTTTCAGGTTATAGAGAACTTGTAGATAAAAAAGAAGAATCTCAAGAATGGCTACCAGAAGAGCTTAATGAATTAGGTCTTCCTATTGCTGGCTATGATACGCCTATCCCAAAAGTTACTGAACTACCTCCCGAAAATGTTGCTGAACTATCAACAAAGTCAGCAGAATACTATAATCAATATCTTGAAGACACAGCCGAAGGAATAACAAACCCTTTAACAGGTGAAACATATCAATTTAAAAAACCATTAACAGAAGCCGAAGAAGAAAAAGAAGCTAGACGAAAAGAAGAAAGATTAAAAAATCTTGAAGAAAAAGATAAATTTACTCCTGGACAAAGAATAAAAGCTGCAGTAGTGGAAGGCGTGAAACAAGTAAAAGAAGTACCTGAAGGTTTTAAATTAGGTATAGCAGATTTTAAAACTGACAAAGGACCTGAAGGAGAGATAAATCAAGAGAAAGTAGGTAAGCTTGTAGCAATTCGCCAATTTTCAAACAGACTTGAAGCACTGACTGACAATGGAGCTAAAAGACTTACTTCACGAGATATTCAAGCTGAGTTTGAAAGAAGTGGTTTTATAACAGCAGGTACAAGAGTTCCTGAATGGGTAATAGGGGTTATTGCAGCATCTGGTCCTCGAATGGCTATACCTATAATAGCAACTTATTTGGGAACTATAGGTTCGGTACCAGTAGCTGGGTTTTATGCTCCACTTGTAGGGTTAGCATCGGGTTTAACAACTTATGGAGTAATGACTTTTGCTGATTTTATGTTAACACAGGCAGACTATGCTACAAAAGTTGAAGATATAAACTCGGGTAGAGCATTACAATATGCGATTCCTTCTACACTGGTAGGTTATTTTACTGATAGAACAGTATTTGGTGTAGGAAAATGGGGTAAACAAAAATTTACAGATGCAATTAAAAAAGTTTCACAAGAAGTTGAAAAAAATGGTATTGAATCGGCACTTAAAAGGTATGGTAAAAAAAGTGTAGAAGGGTTTGTAGTAGGAGGTTTTGCTGAAGGAGGTGCGGAAGTTTTTGAAACTTGGGCTGAATTATCACAAGCTGGTGTTGATATGTCTACAGAAGAAGCTCAAGACATGTTATGGCAATCCGGTATTGAAGGTTTTGCTGCGGGGGCTTCAATAAATACAATAGTAAATGCAAAATTAGAATATAACCAAGCTAAAGAAAAAATAGCAAAAATACAAGATGATATAAATAAACCAGAAGAAAAAGATTCTAAAGAGATTAAAAAAGAAAGATGGGATAAACTAATAGCAAGTGGAGATACTCAAGCTTTAAATCAAGCTATTGATGATTTAGAGTCTTCTGCTCCTAAAGTTATTACTGAAGAAACTTTAAAAAATTTAAAAATTAGCCCTAGAAGTTTATTACATAAAAATTTATTGGGACAAAAAACTACTACTAAAAGTGGTAAAATTAGAATAAAAGAAGCGTTAGATAATGCAGGCAATACTAAAATAGATGAAACTGCTGCTAATGCTTTACTTAAATTAATTGACGAACCAGCTTTACAAGAAAAACCCCCATCAAAAGGAAAGCCTCAATTTGCTAAACAAAAACCCCAAAGAATTGACGATACTCCAATTGGAGAGAGCCTTGAAATTTTTGAGCCAGTCGCCAGAACTGACATCGCCGATACCACCCGAATTGAAACTTCTGGACGAACTCCAGTGGGTGACAGTACAGGAGATACTAGAAGAACTGGTGATGGAACAGTCGGTGTCAACAATACATTAGGAGGTTTACCTCCACCTGATTTACCACCACCTAGTAGATATCCTTTGCCGGATAACTTCCCTACTTCAAAACTTCCAGAAAGCTCAAGAAATTATAGAAAAGAAACAGAGCTATATAAAGACCTTACTGACATAGATAATCGACTTGAAACTGCTATTGGTAATTATGAAAATCAAATAGCTCAAGACAGAAGAGTAAAAGGAAAGCCTTCTCCTGCATATCTTAGACCAATAAAACAAATACAAGTTGAAAGAAATCAAAAGATTAAAGAAATTATAGATAATGCAAATGTACAACCATCAGCTCCATCAGCTCCCCCTGAATTTAACCCTGCATTATTACCTCCTGAACAACAAGAACTTTTTGCAAAACAAAAGAAAGTAAAAAAAACTCAAATTACAAGCACAACACCAGAAACTCTTATTGAGTCTTGGAAAAATAAGTGGGGGAATAATGTAGAGTTAGCTATGAAACGAGGTATAGCTAATGTGGTTCCTACTTTTGATGCTTTACCTCCTGAAGTTAATAAAACAAACATACCTCCTAACGCTAAAGCTTTTATTGTTAATGGTAAAGCTTATTTTATTGCTGACCGTATTAAAGCATCAGAAGGACCTAATATGTTACTCCACGAAATTGGCGTGCATTATGGTTTAAAAGGTATGTTGGGAAAAGCAAACTATGACCGCGTAGTTAAATCACTTAACAATAAAAAGGATAGTGATAAAGATATTAAAGCTGCATTTAAACAGGTAGCTATATTTTATCCTGAACTTAATAAAAATTCTGATGAATTTATCCAAGAAGTTATTGCTGAAATAGGAGATAATTCTCCTAACAATTCTGTATTTCGTCAAGTTGTAGTCTATATTAAAAACTTTTTATCTAAACTTGGTATGGGGTGGAATGTAGACAATATTTCTGCAGCTGAAATACAAGTTATGATTCAAGAGTCACTACGAGTTGCTTTAGCTCCAGAATCTTCTCAAGATGTTACCTCAGAAACTTTTGCTCTAGCAAGTAAAGACCCTAATGTACCAGCTCAACCATTCTATAGTCCTTTAAGAAAATTTATGGATGGCATAAAAATGACAAATATGCCAGCTAAACAATGGATATCATACTTTGAAAAAAATAGTAGTAAAGGAGTAAGAGAAGAATTACAAGTTACAGGTGTATTTGATTACTTAGATTTACGTGAAGATTTACGTACAAGCCCTGACAAATATTATAGAAGTAGGAGGAGCAGCGAACTAGATGATGTTCTTATAACAAATCGTGAAAGACAATCTGAAATGGCTCCAATTATTAATGCAAAACGATTAGAAACTAGAAATAAAAATGTAACTAAAGATGATATTTTAGAAATGATGGAAATTAACAATATAACGGTTGAAAGAAAATATTCAAGTACAACAGAAGAATATACTAAAGCTGAATTAAATACTATAGAGGGAGAGTATAGAAATAACTATTGGGGAGACCAAAGTACAACAAGAGAACAATCTATAAAAAACGCAGCAAATTCATTAATAGGTGATAAGTTTGTACAGATTAGAAACCTTAGCGACCGTAAAAAGATAGAGCAGAAAATAATAGATGAGGTTGGAGAATATTTTGCAGCTGAAAGGAGAATTGAGAACAGTGGGGCATCAAGTATTGATAGCTCTTTTTTAAAAAACGTTATATATGAAGTTGCTTCACAAGAACAAAAACTAATAAAAGTATATATAAGCAAAGAAGCGTTAAGCACTACATTAATCAATGAGAAAAATAAAAAACAACTTAAAGAATACACAAATAACTTAAAGGACAAAGGGATACCAATAGAATACTATGACCCCATAGCTCCTCAATCTCTTACAGAGGGAGTCCCATCTTTAGAGGGCTTTAGTGAATTTATAAATGCCATAGAGGACTATGACAACTTCTATCCAGAAAATCTGCTTAATTCAACAATGAAAAAACTACAAACCGTATATAACCAACCTTTTTATACTCCTCAATTAGAAAAAGAAGCTACATTAGAAATTGAAAAAAGAGTAGACCTCGCTGTTGATGAACATTTAAATAGAATGATAGTAAACAAAAAAGACGACAATTTAGGTGTGTGGGGAACTGCACAGTTTTTGTTAGGAGATTTTACAGATTTTGGAGAGTTAGTTCTTAAATTGGCTGAAAATGCTCCAAAATCATTTACTCCCGCCTTCATATCACAACATTGGGAAGATATAAAAAATGCATTGCTTCACATACGGTACAACATAAGACAAGACAGAGATGGAAATAGAGTTTTATTTATTGAAGAGTTACAATCAGATTGGGGGGCCGATATAAAAAGCCCTTTAAGAAACGCTCAAGCTAGGTTAAAAACTACCCTAGATGACATTCGAGCTCTTAATATGACTATGGAAAGAACCACATTTACAGGACCAGTCATATCAAGCGAACTTCAAAGTCTTGAAGCTAAAAAAAGAAGCCAAGCAAGACAAGTTGAAAGACAAAAAAACTTTATTAACAATACGCCCAATATATTACCCTTTGTAGAAAGCACAGACCTTTGGACTAAGATTGGCATTAAAGCGATTATAAGGCAAGCGGCAGAATTAAATGTAGATAAGGTTGCTTTTTTAAATGCTACTCAAGCTCAAACACAACATAACTATAGCGAATTTACTACGAGAGCTCAAGTTGAACGAGTAAGACGGGGGGATTCAAAGAAAGAAATAGAAGACGGTATTAAAAATGCAAAAGCTTATTATGATGTAATACTTCCAACACAACTAAAAAAAGTATTAAAAGAATTAAAAGGTCCTCAAATAGAAGAAATATCATTTATAAAACAAAATGGAGAGCTTAATGGAATTAGAAGAACTACAGATGTAGTAAGTAATTATAAACTAATGTCAGCAAAGAAACTAAGAAAAGAAATTATAAAAAAAATGAAAGCTCTAGTAAAAGATAAAACTATATATACTTTTGATGAATATGGGCAAACACCAAACGTACCTATAGATAAAGATAGTGTTGTAGAATCATATCTTAAAAATACACCTGGTGCTAAAAGAGTAACTCGAAATCGAGAGGAAGCTGGCAATCAATATGACGACGTTTTTGAACTATATAAAATATCTATGCAAGATGCTATTAATGAATCTTATGATGAGGATTTAAATCCAAACATTAAAAAAACATTAATAGATAATGGTTTATTGCGAGATGAAGTAGATATGGCGTTTTTAAGTAACAAGGGAGAAGGCGGATATACTAACCCTGTAGATAGCTCTGGTTTAAAAAGATTATTTGCAAATACTAAAGAGATGTATCAGCCAATGGCTATATATCCAACTATGAAGGTAATAAAAAATAAAGAATTATTAAATACTATAGAAAAAGAAATGGACCAAAATGTAGTAGATTTAGATAATTTTCAAGATTTATTTATAGAATTACAACTAAATAATACAGAAATAACTAGTATAACTAACAGGTTTCCTAGTCTTCAACCTACTGAAGAATATGCAAAAAGATGGCCTTCCGAACAGTTAGGGTTCACTATGACTCCGGAGTTAAAAGAAAAAGCTTTAGCAGGACAACCTATGTTTGCTAAACAAAGACCTAACCCTAAAAAAATGAAAGAAAATCTTAAAAAAACAGGGTATGACTCTAAAAAAACTAAGCTTGAGGATGGTAAAAATGTATTTAATATTCCAAAGCTAGATGAATTTCAAACGGAAGTATTTAATTGGGACACAGCTTTTAATAACTTTTTACAAAGAGCTATGATAAATCAAAAAAAATTAACATGGGATGAAATAAGTAAAAAATTATTAGATATATCAGTATCACAAGCGGTTCACTTAGATACTATAGCTAACGTATTTTTAGAAAAAGGTAAGTTAATATGGGAAGAGGGTACTAGTAAATTTAAAGGAATTAGTGGAGAAGTTCCTTCGTTTGTTGAGTTACAAAAATTATTAAGAAAAAGTTTACCTTCTAATATGACAATGGAAGAGTACGAAAATATGGCTTCACAAGCTCTTATAGCAAAAAGAGAAACTGCATTATCTCCTATACAAAAAGCATTAGACAAAAGAGTAAAGGCTTTAATAGCTCAAGGTAAAAAAGAAGAAGCAAGAAAAATTTTCGATGCAGAATCTATAATATTACGAATGACACCTGCAGAAAGAAAAGCAGGGTTAGAATTTATGAACAAGGATTCAGATGTATATTTAAATGGTATTGATGAAATCTATGATATGTGGTTAAAAATAAGAGATGAGGTAGTTGAGTTTGGTGTAGCACAAGAAACTTTAGGTAGAAATGAAGCAGATAAATGGTTAGATGTAATGGACTATGTGCCATTTTTTACAATGGACCAAGTAGCCAATGGAGTTCCTAGAGAATCAACTAAAGGAATATTAGCATATATATCAAACCCTAAATTTAAAGGTTCAACTAAACGTGTTAATAATATATTTGAAAATATGCAAAGGTGGACAACTTATTCAGTAATGAGAGGAGTTCAAAATAAAATATCTATTAATAAAATAGATGCGGGTATGGAAATTGTGCCTGATTTATTTAAACGTTTAAAAGGAAATGAAAAAGGTTCTGGTAATGTAATTACGCTTATGAGAAAAACAGATAATGGTAATGTTGCCCCTGTAAAGTATGATGTAGCGGACCCATTATTTCTAAAAGCATTTCAAGGTTTTGATAGTATTCTTTTACCTGGGTTAAATGGAATAATGAGTGTAGCGAGTGATGCTGCCGATTCATTGCGAACTACTGTTATTAGAAACCCTTTCTTTGCTTTAAGTCAAATTTTTCTTCAAGACCCTTACTCTGCTATGTTTACTAGTGGTACAAAAAATGGGGCGATGGTGCTTCTCCGTGCAATAAAAGAATTTCCTCTCACAATACTCGGCTGGAGCAAGGCTCATAAAGAAATGGAAAAGTATGGAGTAGTAGGAAGAGCCAGTAGTTTTACACAAAGTGCTCAGTTAAAACAAAGTTCTGATGCGTTACTTAGAGAAGCAGCAAAAGGAAAATTTAATATATTTAATGTTTTAAACAGGGCAGCGACAGGTATTATAGAAGTAGGAGGATTAATACCTACTAGAGTAATATTAGACCGAATTGCTATGTATGCAGATAATGCTGTTAGGCAAGCTACTTATGAACAAGAAATGGCAGAAAGTGGGAATAAAGGAATAGCTTTAGAAAAAGGTTTTGAGGTGATTAACTTTAGAAGAGCTGGAGCTAGTTCAGGAATAACTACAGTAAGACAAATGTCACCATTTTTTGGTGCATATCTTCAAGCACTTTCAATACAAGGTAGAGTATTATCAGGGCGAGGCATTTCACCTCAAAAAAGAGCACAAGGGCTTAAAAGATTTTTATACACTGCTGCGATGGCAACTACTGCTAATTTAATATATAACATGTTAATATCTGACGAAGAAGATTATAAAAAAAGAGACCCAGCACAAAGAGATTGGAGAATATATACAGGTAAAGATGGTATCTTCTTTAGAATAAGACCAGATATATTTGGGTGGATAACTAAAGTATTACCTGAAAGGTTCTACCAAAATATGATTGCGGAATCTGAAGATAATAGAAAAACTATGGACTCTATAATAAGAACATTAAAAGAAGCTACTATAATAGGTCCTACTCCGCTACAAGTATTAAGACCTATAATGGAAGTATTGATAAATCAACGAGTTAGAGGGGGATTCCCAATAGTACCTCAAAGGTTAGAAGGGGCTCCATCAGAAGACCAATTTACTAAAAACACATCAGAACTTATAAAAATGTTATCTGACCAAGCTAAAAAAATGGGAATAGAATTTTCACCTCTTAAAGCTACTTATCTATTACAACAATATTTTTCATACGCAGCTGGTATTATATTTTTCTTAACTGATGAGCTGGTATCTGAACAATATTTTAATGTAGAAAGACCTGAAAAATCTGACCAAAATAAAAAAAACCAATTGATGCCCTCTTTTGTAGATAAAGAAGAAGGAAATAGAAAAGAAGCTGACTTTTATGAGATGAAAAATGATTTTAAAAAAATTATGAATGAAATTAACTATATGGAAAAAAACAATTGGGATAGAGAAAAAGTAGAAAAATATAAAAAAGAAAATAGAACAATAATAATTGCTGGTGGAGAGCTTGAGTTAATTCAACAACAACAATCTGATATTAGAAAACAACTACAAGATGTTCGAAACGCTCCTAAAGATAGATATAATGCTCAACAGAAAAGAGCTAAAATTGAACAACTTTTAAAAGACCAAGGTAACAATTTTAAAAGAATAAGACAAATGCGTGATGATATTTATGGGGTAAAAATGCAAGCTCCTACTTATGATAAAACTCTTCCTGCTAATTAAGTCGCCATACCCTTACACCAAAGTGATTTTCTTTAGTAGATACAAATACTTTAACTCTAATACCTGCCCTCTTAGCTCCTGATTCAATTGCATATATCATGTCAGAAGACTTAAGGGTAGGTATAAAAAAACTTTCTCCTATATCCATATTCTCAAAAGGAAATACCCATTCAGGCTCGTTATTTAATTGCAGGGTCAATCTCCTTTAGTATAGTTTTTTCTAAAGTATCAATATCAATAATATAAGCATCAACATTAAACTCATCTAACCCCGGCTTCCAATTAGATGCCATCTTCTTACGTTTCTCTACAATAGTAGTACCATTTTGTTTCATCTGATAAACAAATTGTTTAGGAGAGGTATTATTTTCTTCAATTAAAAACTTACGGAAAGGTGACTTAGATAGGCACAGTTCTTTTTTATCCATATCTAATCTAATAAGAAGTGAATTTCTAGGCTCCATAATAACTTTACCCTCGTCAATTTCTAAAATAGAGTTAGTATTATTTTGGATAAACTCAGTAATTAAAGATTGGTAATTAACGTTGTTAGTTTTTACTACGTTCTCTCTGATGTCTATCATTTCTGAAACTATCTTATCATACACTCGGTCTAAATCTATGTGAAC
>Ga0208814_1001240_pt1 | contig 12330 bp, 10 predicted proteins | sample MalvirAntarct_55_FD_184253 | JGI IMG/M metagenome (GOLD analysis project Ga0208814, IMG submission 184253) | Marine viral communities from the Global Malaspina Expedition - Malaspina viral metaG Antarct_55 (SPAdes) (version 2) | ecosystem: Environmental > Aquatic > Marine > Oceanic | place...
GTTCCATTTTCATCCAATTCCCCTGTAACAGAATTGACCTTCATCTGTAGTTTATCTACCCAATCACCCGCAGAGTTTTTAGCCATCTCGTAGGGCATTCCAAGGAAGTTATACGAGTAAGACATACCGCCATCTTTGGTATAAACCCGCCGACCAGAGCTATCGTCGTAGGGATCAACTTCTGGGTCAATGTCATTTATACCGCCGACTATAGAGCCGATAATCCTAAAGGGAGTGATGCTCATAAGACCGCCTTTAGGGGCTTCTCCTTTTACACCGGAACCTCCCCCGAAGATGGACCCCCCAGAACTTGGGATATTAATAGAAGCCCCAGACTGTATTTTATTAGCATCTGTTATATTAGGATTAGCTGCCATAAGCTGGGCAACCGTCAGGCCATTTGCAGCCGCAATGCTTGATAGAGTCTGCCCTGATTTAATAGTCGATGTAGAACTACCGCCACCAGTTACAGCCCCTACAACATCACTAATAGTATTGCCTACAAAAGAGCCACCGCCATCGCTTGCCGTAGCTGTTGTATCTCCGGTTCTATCTTTGTAATCATCAAAAGATTCCCCCGGTCTTCCGTACCCCTCGTCACTACTACCCCCAGCCCCACCGCCATCGAACATATCGCCAATGCTGTCATATCCGAAAATACCCATTAGATTGTATCCCTTTCTTCTTGGCATCTACGGATACGATCACGCAGATAAATATAATTCTTCACAGCTTCATTGATTGCCGTAGAGGTGGCATCTAGACTTTCTAATTCATTAGCTAGTTGGTTATTAAACCGCTCATCATACTGCTTTATATTTGGACAGTAGATTTCGAGTTTGGTTTTATAGACCGTTTGAGCGCAGCCTGTCAGTAACAGACTTGCGGTCAGTAAGAGTGTCAGTTTCATGCTCTGCCATATTCTTGTAGAAATCAGACGCTTTGTGCTGCGCCTCTAGTTCGTCTTTTAAGACTTTATTCTTCTCCTTAGCTCTGCCTGTAATCTGACCCACTACATAGAGAATAGGTAAAGCCAGAGCTAAAGTAGCTATTATGTAAGTTTTGATCTTACCAAAGATAAACACTAGTGGATGCCTTCTTTGTTATCCTTCCAACGGGCATATGCTGCTAAGGCAATCCCGCCGATAGCGCACAGTAGGAAGATGGTTTTGAGACTATCTGCATAAGCAACCAGCCCCTGTAGTTGACCTGCTACCTCGTTGAGGCCCGTAGCTGCACCTGCGATACCCGCACCAGCCATAGTCTTGGATTTAATAAGAGGTTTTGGAGCCTCTGCCGTGGGCTTTTGTACCATCTGAGGACCACCCTCATCAGACGGCAATTGAGCGTCACGGCTGAATATAGCGGCTTCCGCTGCACGGCGTCGAGTAAGTCCACGCAAGGGAGTTAATTTACCATCCACCCTCGCCTTGTTCCATCTGAGAATCTGAGCGGGTACATCATCGTAATTTCCTGAGTTTAGGCGTTTTAGCAAAGTTGAGCTTCTAAACGCCCCGCCGCCTAAATTGAATACAAAAGATGTAAGACTGTCGTACTGCCCTTGAGAGAGAGGCACATTAACATACTTCTTAACGATCTTACCGTGTTCATCTAAGTCATCTTTAAGACGCTGTTCAGCTTCGGCTACAGTACAGGTCATGCCAGAGCGAATACCCTTAGTTGCGCCAAATCCCAGTGTCCACTTTCCCGCTGGGCAGCGATATGCGTGGACTAGGCCATCGTCTTTGAGTTTATGCAGACCTTCAAACTTCTTAACTAATTCTACGCAGTCTTGTGATACAGTATTTGGATGCATTGGTTACCTTGTTTGCATGAATGGAGACGCATTGCCCCCAGCATTTGATTGAGAGTTGTTACTAACCTGACTAAGAACATCCAAAGACCTTGCTAGATTAAGGTTTTGACTGCCTATGGGTTGCCCTAAACTGTTAAAAGAATTTAAGGTTATGTTTCCCTGACCATCCATAGACCGGACAATTCTATTGCCAGACCTATCAGTGCTTGTAGGGATTAATTCGCCATTCGCGTCGAAACTGTTAGTTAAATTAGAGAAGTTTTGGCGCATATTTTTATCTAAGTTAGAGTTATTTACCGCCGCCGCCGCCGCCGTTTTAGCTTGGCCTATTTTTAGAGCTTGTACATTACGGGCAAGTTCATTGGCTTTCACTTCTTCGGTGTATGCAGTCTTAGACATGTCATTTCGCAGTGCTTGATTAGCATTGGCATTGGCAGTTTGCATGTCGGTACGGGTATCCTGCGCCAAACGTGTGTCATCAGAATATCTATCTACATATGTATCAAAGGATGATACAAATCCGTCTTGCCCAGATTGTAGAGCCTCTTGGTTTTGCAGAGATTGAGTAGCATAGGCATCAGCGGTTCCAGACATCGTATCAAGCTGTGATCCAAGACCCTGTTGGCCTTGAAGGACATTGGACTGAGTGTCGGTTAGCTGCCCTGAAACATCACCAAAACCTTGGCTCATGGCGGTGGCAGCATCACTAAAACCGGTATTAACCGCCGCTGCATTAGAATCAAAACCTGCAGACATATTAGCATTTACATCAGTAAAGCCCTGCGCCTGATCTTGAAATCCTTGATCCACAGCAGTCTGCATATTTACGTTTGCCTGATCTACGGTATCAAAACGATTTCCTACATCGGTAAAGCCAGCATCTTGTCCTGTCTGCAAACCAGTTAAACCTGTATTAATCGCCGCTGCATTGGTTCCCATATTTGTGTTTACGGTATTAAACCCAGCATCTTGATTAGCACTGAAAGCATCCAACGCAGTGGTCAGGTCAGCAAAGCCAGTATTCACGCCAGTATTAACGCCAGCAATTCCAGTATTTATTCCTTCGATGCCAGTGCTGACCCCCGCAAACCCTGTATCAAGATTTTTACCAATAGCATCTGCTTCAGCGTACAAGCCTGTGGGATCTACTGGCATTACTGCGGGTCGGGGCAAGCCTACTCCCGAGTCAATGCCGCCGCCACCAATGCTGTCGTTGCCGTCATCTTGAAACCTCCCTACATCCCCAATACGGCCCAGCAAAGTGTTGTACTGCGAATCCGATAGACCACCATCGACTACCGTTTCAACAATTGGCGCAACACCGCCCCCGCCGCCTTTGTACACGATCACTCCAGATCGCCGTGGATGAAGGTAACGCTCAATACCAAAAGGATTAGTCAGTGTCATTTATCGATCTCCATGTCGTAAACATAATATAAGGGCTGGTAGGATTTGCCTGTTTCGCTGGTTACTTTAGCCAGCTTGCGACCCCATCCTTTGCGGCCCCAAATTTGTATGGATGAGCAGCCGTTGTTCGTGCAGAAATTCTCAAAAACATAGTTGTGATCTAGCCAGATATCCCAATCTTCTACTGCACCGCCGCAAGTCATGATTTGCAAAGATTTGCGGTTCTCAAAATGCAGAAATCTGGTGCTTAGAACGGCGGTAATCTGCGTATGTTCATCCATATAAACCCAAACATGAACCTCACCAAGCATCGCTTTTTTAAAGAGTTGAAAGGTGGTCATTTCGCCCACTCCGTGGGCCAATGCGCTATCTATATGTGGTTTAATTATAGGCCATTTAGCCAAAACATCTGCAGGATGAAGCAGGTGAAGATTATTCATATATGTGGGTATTTTTAATTGTTGCTATGGGGTAATATTATACCACATAGATAGATAAAGCAAGGGTTTATGCACCTACGATTGTTACTAATGTCCAGTTTATATCCATTAAGTTACCTCAACCCAGCTAGTTGTATCTTCATTCCATGCATAGTCTTTGCCATCGTCAGGGTGCGCAACAGGCGGTTCCCAAATAAAAGTTGTTTTGTTGAGCGTCCAACTTGCATACGGTTGCGGTGCATAAAAAGCATCACGGGTACTGTCATATGTATAACCAATTCCTGCATAGTTTTTACGCAAAGGCGTGTTGCCTAAAGTATGCTGACCCCCATGTGTATTGTATGACGTTTGCACCCAAGTACCTACCTGAGTGTCAACAATTGCTTGCTCTGCAACAATTACATTAGTGACTATGCCCTCTTCTATTTTTGCAAAATGTGCCATGCTATTATCCTATTGATACAAATACCGAATGATTATAATTCCAGAGCCACCAGCAGCAGAATCGCCGTTATTAAAACCACCACCACCACCTCCTCCTGTATTACCCGACCCAGCAGTTGGAGCACCGCCGTTGCCGTTGCCACCGCCTTTGCCACCGCCTGCGCTGCCTGTGCCGCCATTATTTGAACCGCGATAGCCGCCACCTCCACCGCCTGCACGGGCAGTTCCACCAGAGGCGTTTCCTGAACTTGAACCTGCGCCACCATTAATGGATGATGCTCCACCGCCGCCTGCGCCACCGCCGCCACCCGCTGCATCATCACTTCCTTCTCCGGGTTTATCGTTGCCGCGATTACCCTGTCCAGACGTTCCATTCGCACCCCTGCTTAGAGAGGTAAGAGAGTTTTCATTTTGACCACTGTTACCTGCACCACCGCCGCCAGAACCGCCAGTTGTAGGTCTTGAACCACTAGGGATGCTACTGCCGTAAAACCCGCCGCCGCCACCACCGCCACCAACAGAAGTTAAACCAAGACCTGTAGAGTTATTTCCGTTATTCCCGTTATTGATACCACTAGCATTGCCACCTCCCGCGCCAATAACAAGTGAATAACTTGTTTCTTCTCCCGTGACAGTTCCTTGTAAATAACCGCCTGCGCCACCACCACCGCCACCTATAGAGCTGCTGCTACCTCCACCGCCACCGCCACCCGCAATAATTACATAGTCCAGAGTGTTATCGTCACCAACAGCAGTTATTTGAAAAGTTCCAGAAGACGTAAAAGTGTGAAACTTATAATTACCAGAGGTTGTTACTGTTCCACCAGTAGCCTCTACGAAATTAGGAGAACCCCTGCTTGGGAAGCTGCCAAACCCGCTAACGTTAAAACCAAAACCCGTCATGCGTCATTCGCCGCGTCTGTAGTGAAGAACAGTTTTATGCCCAGTAAACGAGCCACTCCTGTTTGACCGCTTGCGCCTGCATCGTTGTTTATCTGGAAAAAGCACAAATCATTTGCAGCGGGTGATCCAGCAATTGTTACTGCGCCACTTTCGGCAGAAACCATTAGGTCATTTGAAGTACCAGAGTGAGCAAGAGCAGTAGTTGCTATGAGTGTACCAAATGCTGTGTTTATTGTATCATCAGAAGAAACAGCAATGCCACCCAATTGCCATACGACTGTCCCCGTATTTGTTCCAGTAACTGTCCAGAAAGGTTGGTAGGTCACGGTTCCTTCATTCCACGACTTCGGAAAGGCGATTGCAAACTGAGCAAAATCATCAGCCGCCGCTGCAAAATCTAGCACTTTTAAATCAGGCCGAAGGGCAGTCGTTTCTACTTGCGTCAGGTCACTGCATGGATTGGTCGTGCTAGGATACATTGCGGCTGCAGGAACCCAAATGGTTTCTTTGCCTCGCTGTTTGAAATCAACGACATTTGCATACGCCATCGTACCAAGGTCAGCGTTTGTTGGCGTTTGATCGGGGTTTGTACCAATAAGTTTCGTCATGTTAATCTCCCGCCCATATTCTGTATGGCGTTGTCGGTGCAGCCACCGTTGGCAATGCAGCCACCTGTGCGTCCGTCAGTTCTTCCCGTAGGTTCGCATGATAGCCAGCGACTGCCTGTGTTTCGTCGTACTCAAAGCCGTCTGGGTCAGTCAGCGTCTTGCCCGTCTTAACGAAAATCGGGCCAATAATATCCAGCATTTGCGTGTCACTGGCCCACTCAAAGTCACCGCTGGGTTCCCAAGTTTCGTATCGACCCAAGTCAGCGGGGGGTTTGTTTGCTGGGTCATCCTCGCTGTAGACTTTGTGTGCCAAACCTGCTTCGCCAAGGGCTGTCCAGAGTGCGCTTTCTGTGGTTGCTTTAAGGTAATATGTTTGCATGTGCGTCACTCCGTTGTCATTGCTTTGAGGGTGGCTGTAGACAACCGCTTGGGATAATATGAAATCTTAGGGAGACAGCAATTGCAGTGGGTATTATTGTATATCGATGATCCGATAAACATTCGCCCAGCTTGCTTATGTGTGGGTTGAGCCGTAATACTAGCCGCATCCGCACCGTTGCTGGCGGCAGAAAAACCTGTGAAATCAAACCCAAGTGCGACCCTGCCACCGTTTCTACTTTCGTTGGAGAAGTTTATCCCGTTCCACGTACCTTCTGATCGTATTTCCGCACGATAGCCCTCAAGATTATATTTGACCTCATCGCTATCGCTTGGGTAGATAGTCACTAATCGCTCACCAATTTCTGCGTGACCCACATCTACAACACCAAATTGAGCATATAGAGTGCCTACTTGATTGCTAAAGAACTCGCTGAAATTAGTACCAGTAATACTGGCGAACTCAGCCGCCCTCGTTGCACTGGACCCGCTGGTCGATATGTATGACGTTGGGAAACTGCCAGCCTCTACTTGTGCGCCCCAGATATACAATCCAGAGAAGCCATTGCCTGTATAAGATGTTGCCGTAGTGCTGTTCATTATGTTCAATACAAAGTTTGTAGTAGCACTAGCACCCGCTACTCCAGTAATTGTGCATCTAAACCAGCCGTTTCCTACGTCTGTAATAGTGGCAGAGCCATTGTGGCTGTTAATTATTGTTCCGTTTGATAAGTTAAAATCTGTCTTTGCCGCCCATGTATTTGTATTAGCACCACCAACTCTAATAACGGAACGCTCCCCCGCTTTTGCGTAGACAGAACCCGTATAAGTTACGCCATTACTTACGGCTCCGTAATCATCTGTCATAATAAGATGACTGTTATTGTCTGTGTTCTCAACTAATTTATCTGCCGTCAAAGTACCATCAGGCCCGACAATTGTATTAGATGTAATGCTCGCTCTTGTTTTAGTCCAACCGCTGTGCGTTAGGTCATGTGAATACGGAATTAAATTCGTCCTAGCTTCCTCAATCAGAAGCCCCTTGCTTTCACCCGTCAGTGGGGCGTGGTCAAACCGTGCCGCACCACTAGCCGCTGTTTGCAAAGCTGGCTGGTACTTCACAATGGGCGCAGAGGTTGTCGGGGTGTAGGCTGTGACTGCGCTGCGTTGTTCTAGCTGTGCGCCCCAAAGAAATATCGCCTGACCGTTAGAAATGTTGGTGGAAGGGTTCGCGGCACCGCTGCTATCTGTGAACTGCACATCAATATAAATTCTTACAGCGTTACTGGCAGATGTGCCAGATACGGTCAGGCGATACCACCCGTTGCCCACATCAGTTGTCGTGCAAGTGCCTACGTCAGTACCAATTGTTGCGCCGTTTGTGAGATTTATTATCCTTTGTCCGAAGGTGTTTATGAAACTGAGGCCGCTCGTTCTGGATTGCATAGCGAGGCCAATATAATCGTGGTTTGACTTTTTCACAAAAATACTGAGCGTGTATGCTGTAGACGCCAATCCTACGGGAGACTGGTTTATATTGCGGAAAATTCCCTCAGTGGTAATAGCTACCTTTTCAGCCGTGGTCGTGCCGTCAGGGGCCGCTGTGTTATTGGCGGTTGCTGTTGTTCCACTTTTCCCCCAAGCCGCATTATTAAGTTCCTGCGAATACTTTAGCAAATTTTCTTCAGCTTTCGCCGTGGTCACGCCATCGTAAAATGTCGCAGTGCTGCCTCTGGTAAACGTAATTCTGGGGTCTAGCGTTTTGCTGTTCGCAAAGTCTAGCAACAAGCTAGGGCGTACATCTGGCAGTGCTTCGTCGTTGTTGTATTGGTCTGCTTGGACTGTGCCGTTTACGTCGATGCCTATGGCACTTGTCGAAATCTTAGCGACATTGTTATGATAAAGTTTAACTGCTCCATCATTCAAAAACTCTGCCATCGTTTCTGCGCCGTTTGGAGTTTTAATTCGGACATGCTGTCCTTGTAGTAATAAACTCCCCGTCCCTGAAACTTCATTTATTATAGCGTTATTTCCATCACTATAAATTTCAAGGTCTGAGCCAGCGCCAAAGACAGCCTTGACGTTATCGCCCAGAGCCAAGTTGCCCGTCATCGTGCCGCCCGATTTTGGCATTACATCCCCTGCCATAGCAACAGTACCAGTAGCATTTGGGAATGTTATAGTTCGATCAGCAGTAGGGTTAACGAATGCTACTGTAGTGTCATTGCCATCGGCACCAGAACCTTCGACGGTGAAGCCGCTGTCATTCAAATGCATACCCGTGATTACTGGGCTGGTCAGAGTTTTATTCGTTAATGTTTTTGTGGTTTGGGCAAGGTAGGTATCAAACGTATCAACGGTTGTCTGAACCATTACATTCCCAGAGGTATCCTGCGTAACGATACCATCGCCACCAGCTACCGCTGTTGTGCCAATTGCCGTATCTGGATCAGCTACAGTATTAATCTCTGCGCCAGAAGCATTTAGGCCAGTGACGTTATTAGATGTACCATTAACTGAGTCTACGTATGCTTTAACTGACTGTTGGGTGGGGATCAGTGTAGCAGAGTCAGAAGACATATTATCTTCATCGACAAACGCTGTGGCGGTGATACTGCCATCAGAAAGACTACCAAAGTTTATTGTGCCAGTGGTAGTGATTGCGCTGGAGCCGTTGTCGATTGCACCGAAGCCTGACGTGATCGATCCGCTGTTTAAAGCACCCACTGTAGTAACATTGCTGAGTGTATCTAAGCTAGTCTCCATGTACGTTTCAAAGTCAGTCAGTGCGACTTGCTTCATGGTGCCAGCATCATTGACCACTACACGATCAGCATCTGCAAGAGTGGTGCTAACAGCAGACTTATCGCCATCCATTATAGATAGTTCAGCAGGAGTTGCAGTGACCTGATCGTTGCTTGCTGCCGCTAATAATGGGACTGTGCCAGATTGGTTTGGTAGGTTAATTGTGCGGTCAGCGGTGGGATCAACGATTGTTAGTGTAGTCTCATGATCGTCGGGGGTTGCGCCTTCAAAGACCACTGCATTAGCCGCATTCATCGTCACCGTATCCACGACTGTTTGGGTGCCGCCGACTGTTAGGTTCCCTGCCACTGTGAGATTATCTCCAACAGTGACTTCAGATGTTGTGTGACCGATTATGACCGCTATACCGCTGGTCTCAGTTGCTACTTTTAAAGCACCTTTAGAGTTCGTGATGTAGCCATTGGTATCGTCGTGGTACAGGGTTACATCATCGTCTGTGCCTAGCTTAATTTTTGCATTATCTGGCATATCAACATGCGTAGTAGGGCTAAGAACGCCAGCTACTGTGAGAGTGCTATCCAGTGTTGCAGCCCCAGTTACGTCCAGAGTTCCTGCCAGATCGATGTTTGCGCCACTAAAGGTGGCAGCTAGTGTTGTACCTGATTTCAGAACCAGATTACCGCCGCTATTGGTTAGTGATCCAAACGTAGCGGAGCCGTCCTGAAGGCTGATATCACCGCCATCGGCATTGAGGATGATATCCCCTGCAACATCTAATGTCAGATCACCACTCGACAGATCAATCTCAGTGCCATCAATCGTGATGTTATCCACTAAAATGCCGCCATCAGCCGTGACTGCTCCAGTGAAGGCAGAGGTGCCAGTGACCGCAAGTGTACCCGCTGTAGCTACGTTCCCAGACGTATCTGCAACGGTGAATTTATTAGTATCTATCGTCAGGCCACCGTTTAGGGCCGTGGCTCCAGTGACGGTTAAAGTACCTGCTGTGGCTACATTGCCAGACGTATCTGCAACGGTGAATTTATTAGTATCCATTGCTAGACCGCCGTTCATGGCGGTTGCACCAGTGATGGTTAAAGTGCCAGCAACAGTGCCATTGGCATCAACAGCCAACGTATCAATATTAGCGGTGCCATCTACATATAGATTACGCCATTCTGAGCCAGAGGCTCCAAGGTCATATGTATCATCGGCAGACGGGATCAAAGGAGAGGATACATCAGCAGTAACCGTTACAGTATCAGAGGCTGCGTTGCCTAGAGTGGTATTTCCAGCAATCGTGACCGCACCAGTAACATCTAGAGTACCTGCTACAGTCGCATTCGCATCCACATCCAAAGTATCTATGTGAGCCGTACCGTCCAGATACAGGTCTTTAAATTCTACCGAGGATGATCCCAGATCGATGTCGTTATTGGTGACAGGCACGATAGCACCGTCTTGGATTCGGACTTGCTCAACGGTACTTCCAGCACCAGATGCGTCCACAAATACGCCAACACGATTGTTGGTATTATCCACGACTACTTTGTTTAATGGGGCTGCAACACCGGGATCGCCAATCAATCCAATGACCGGACCTTCGGCTGCTGTGCCGTCATGCTTATGCCCTGTAGTATTATGAAATGCGGATACAACCTGATTAAATTCAGCCGAAAGAGGTGCGGCTGTAATATCCGAGCCGTTCACGATGGATGATGAGGATTGCCTTGTATAACCAGCCATATTTTAACGTCTCCCAGCTAGGCTAAATTCAATTACTAGCCCTTGAATTGTGTGAGGCTCAGACTGTCCCAGAGCCACAAAAGTAGCCCTGACCGAAAAACCTGATCCTTGAATGTCATTTGTCATAATTGGTTTTGAAGCCCCGCCATAAAGCACGTTTGAGCCGTTGTAGGTAATGCCCCTACCCTTATATACCGTAGGTCCACCGAGGCTTGAGGCATTATAGTCATTAGGTACTGCTACCCCACTACTGCCCCAATCGTATGAAAGGGCAACGTCCAAAGACATTGGCCCTTCGGCACGAACAAACGTGTTTAACTTTCGCATTATCTTACGCTGTTCTGTTTCACCAAAATCGAGATAGGGAGTGGCATATACGGATAAAATATCGGCCCCATTAAAACTTATCCCGCGCTCCTGCTGATAAACTGCCCCGTCATGGTCTCCATGTAGAACAAATTCTGTCGCTCCTATATATTCCGAGGTGCAACATGATGCCCTAATACCCAGAACTTCTGAAAACTCCCATTTTAAGGTTCCAGAGTTTTCAGTAAGACCCCCGATAATACCAATACTATCAGTGACTGCTGTAGAACTTCCCCCAATAAAATATCGGACTTGTGACTTAGACCTGATTACTACTCCATTAAGCGTACTCATATCCTCGTTCTGGATAAGATCAACGAGGGTAGCCTGTATCTTTTTACTAATGGAGCCGAGTTCAATATCTCCGATCCGTGAGGTGCCAGAGACAGGTCTAAGGCCATCTGGGGCAAGGAACATCAGATCACCGCCAATCTCTTGGACGCTGTCTGCAGATACACAGCCCACGTTTGCCGTGACCTGTTCTAATGCAAAGGCATTACTGGAATTAACAGTAACTTTCTTAATAGCATTACTTCCGAATACAAATAAATTATCTCGGAAGGGTTTAATCTGAACAACATCAAAACCTGCAGATATTTGCCCCCCTCCCGCTGCACTAGTCCACGTATACCCATCCTTCGGGGCAGAATGCGCTATGGTTGGTCCTGTAGCGGCATGGCCCGACAAGAATACATGATTTTCAAATACATCTACTAGTGAAGGGGCATTTAATGCTTGGTTTCCCCCCGCCGTGTTATTCGATGTGTGATAACCGCCAGAGTGAGATGACTTGATTTCTTTCCAATCTGTACCGTTAAAGGCAATCGCTGGGTTCACCCCATCCACAAAAATAATTGTATTTCCGGTGCCAAAATTAAATTGGACGTGCCGAAGTTTATCTACAGTCAGCCCGTTGGCAGTCATTGGCCTTGTGACTGAGTGGTTAAGAGTGAATTTTCTCCATCCAATATCAGCAGTGTAATAATAAAATGAGTAGTTAGTTGCCCCCGCATCCTGACGTACCGCTATAATGGTATTAGCCCCAGACACATCATTTCTGAAAATAGCAATGCCAAGGACTTTGCCTTGGCCCGTTGTACTACCAGCTACTGTTACTGCACCGAAATCGGCATCGTATTTTGAGAACCCTTCGATACGCCTATAACCGCCAAAAAGTGAAGGCTCGTAGTTAACTAGCCTAGTGGCTTCGCCGGGGAAATTCTCTGATAAGTCTAGGTGATTTTCATTGGAGTTAAGTCCACCGGAACAGATCACTTTGTATGATTGTATCTGGTCGGGCATTAGAATTTCACCCGTGTATCTCTGATGGATTGATAATTATTGATATACAAAGTCTGCAGCGTCTTTATTCCTGCCTCAAACGCAATAAATGATGCTTGGGCCATCTCAAGGTTATCTTTAAACATATAAAGTTGATACAGCGCACCATCTACTA
>Ga0208814_1001241_pt1 | contig 12329 bp, 28 predicted proteins | sample MalvirAntarct_55_FD_184253 | JGI IMG/M metagenome (GOLD analysis project Ga0208814, IMG submission 184253) | Marine viral communities from the Global Malaspina Expedition - Malaspina viral metaG Antarct_55 (SPAdes) (version 2) | ecosystem: Environmental > Aquatic > Marine > Oceanic | place...
CTCTTGCAAATGCTTCTTGGGCATGAGTTTCATCCTCTGTTAAATACCTATCCTTTAAAGTCTCTAAAGAAAAGTTATTAAGATCTTTTTCTCTAGAGTAATCAATCTCTATCCCCAAGTAATCCTGTTTCCCAATCTTTGATGTCGTTAGTGTCATCTCTTTCCCTTAGTTGTTCTTGCCTGTACCCTTTGGTACGTGCTTTGTTTTGTTTCTTATCTTTTGCTTTGTTTCTTTTATGAAACCTTTCAGACCTTTCAGTTTTTCTATCCCAACTGTCTGCCATTATCTTCACCTTTAAGTAATTCTAACAGTCTTCGCTCATACCACTCAGCTTTTTTTAAGTCTGTAACAGCACTACCTTTATTTCTACAACGCCACCGATACTTGAATGAGTTACCTCTGAGGTATCCTATGATCTCTTCTCTACTGAGCATTGACTCCATAGCATCAATACATTCTATGTCACCTTGATTCTTGTAGTGTGAGGGGCTATTGACCTCATCATCAGAAGTTTTGAACTTGTAGCTGTCTATCATTCTTTTCTCTGGATCTGCTGTAGGATATAGAGGGTGCTGGTCTGGGCCATTGCGATCCCATCTGTTTAGACTGTCCCATTCTTCTGGTGTTGCGTCATCAATACTCATTACCATGCTCCACATCCTTCTGTATCACAAACAGGCCAATTAGGACATCCTAGATGCCTCACCTCTTCTAACTCTTCTTTAGACATAAAGTCTTCATCATCTTCAAACACTCCAAGCTTTAAAGATACTACTTCTTTTTCCCCTGAGTGTACATTTATTGTACCTGACTTTAAGTACAAGCACTCTACTAATATAGTATCTTCATTTTGAATAACTCTTACTACAGCCATTGGTGATTTTCCTTTAGCAAGCCTGAACAACCCGCCATAAGAGTTACTGTACTGCAAGTTACAAAGTTCTTTAAGTTTCATTGCATCTTAACCTTTAGTTTATCATTACGTTTTCTATACTCATCAGAGTCTCTAGCCTTGGCATCAATCCAATGATCAGGGATGCTGTCTTCACTGTACCACCTGAAACCATTAGCACCAGCCCATTCACCGTGAGATCTTTTAGTACCATCTTTACGTCTCTTAGCTCCGGGCATAGGGGCAGAAGGATTAGCAAAGAGAAACACCAACTCAATGTCTTCTGGCAGAATCTTCTGAACCCAGATGTATTTATTATACTCTGCAAAGTCCCAGAATCTACCCTTAGACTCAAGTAATATCTTCTTACCATCTACTTCTCTAACAAAGTCAGGCTCGTACTTATGCTCAATAACATATGATACTTTATCAACGTGGTGTTCCCAATCTTTTAGGATCGACTCATGTAGTACAGCCTCCCAGATAGAGTCATACTTACTTCCATCTGCTTTGAGGTACTTCTTAGGTCGGGGTACTCTAGGTTTTCTCCATCCACTGCGAGCTTTCTTTACAGTATTGATGGTACAGACCCTCTTCTTTTAGCGAAGTCTTCTAGGTCTTGCATAGTAATTTCTTCTATAACCTTACCAAGATTGACAAGCTTTTTAATAGTTTTCCTAACCCACTTAGGGCTATAGAAACTTAATCTTAAAGTCCTGTTGTTATAGAAATACTCTGAAGGAGGGATGAATTCACGCACATTACTTATGCTGACCTTACTATGTTCTTCTTCAGCTATAAGAGTTTTCAACCAGCGATATAATACTACATCTGTATGTCTACTAATTCTTTTACAGATCTGTGAGTTCATTTTAATTCCTCTACTCTAGGTTCAATCACAACTTTAGTAAAGTACTTCAAGCCATTGGAGTATTTGAAAGCTCTTAAACCTTTACCATCATTAGATTCTGACCAACATTCATTTTTAAAAGCACAATAGTTACAGCCTGTCGCTATACGCATGTTGCCACTTTTACCTTCAGGTATATCAGTATAGCAGTGGGATGGAGGTTTGTCAATAGCTAATATCTTTTTTAGGTCTTTAATTCTTGTGTTGATATTAGGCTTAGACAGATCTCCCGGTCTGAGTAGAGCAAGCTCACCTGACTCCTTGTTGATAGCTAAGAACCCACCATCAGACGTTCCCTCTGCTGCCTCATACCCTGCAAGCTGGGCCATGTACCCAAAGGGATCATCTACTGCCAGCGTCCCTTCTGAGAACTTTCTGAAGGCAAAGTTAGAGGCTGTCTTTATATCAACAACTTCTCCGTTAATCTTGCAGTCCATGTGACCCTTGATACCATCTACTACTACTTCTTTCTGCTCATCAGTAACTGTATGTCCTGCTAGTTTTACAAGCAGTAACAATACTTCCTCCAGTAGGTGACCATAAAGAAATTTAATATGAGTATGTGGTTGCATGTGTGAGGGTTCATCTAAGTTCCTGCGAGACTCGTACCACAACTGCCTAGAGGGTTTACCTATGTTACTCATGCGTAACCCTTTAGACTGCTTGTGAGGCTCTGCCCAATGACGCATGGCTGCTTTCATTCTCTCGCCAAAGTCATCTATAATCTCATCTGAAAGATCTAAAGGTTGACCTTGAGACAAAGCATCTAGCTTCTCGTATATATCGGGTACTAAGTTTTCTAAATCTTTAGAAGAGTTCAAGTTGTTTCCCCCTGAAATAATTATCTAAAAGGTTTTTTGCTATAGGAGCAGCACATACAAACCACTCTCCCCTACGCTCATGATTCTCTCCTAAAACTCTATGGGCCTCTGCTTCTGCCTCTCTTCTATTGGGAGTAGAGTAAGATGCGTGAACTGTGTAGTCTCTATAGGGTGAGCCTGTTTGGTATTGCTTGAGTCTATCTTGAGAGTCAACGGCCATGCCTACTTTTATCCAGCTAGGAAAGGAAGGGTTATATATTATATATACTTCTCCTTCTAAACTCTGTGCGTAGTTTTCTAAAGAACTGAAGGCTGCATCTGTAAACCCTTTGTACCTACCAGACTTATGTAGGGGATGAGACATTGGAATATACTTATTATCTACATACATCCTATTAGAGTTTTGAATATAGTCACAGTCTTTACATAAATATCTGCTATAGCGTTTAAAAGATAGACTCCAGTTAGTGCTCTGTGAAAGAACAACGTCACATTTTATACAGTGCCAGTTATGTTCTTCAGTGAGTTTCTGACCAGTTGATTCCGACATTATATTCTCCATCCAGTGGACATTTAAGATTCAATACCTTACCAGCTTCAATAATAGACTCAACACCAAGCCTACCTACTTCGTCTGCCTGAGATACAACAACCTCTAGCTGCCACTCATCATGTACGTTGCATACAAACTTAGCATCAAGGCCGTCAAGCTTTTCATAGAAGATAACCAAGGCTTGCTTCATCATTATAGCACCGGCACCTTGTAGCAGTGTATTCAATGCTGAGTGTTCTGAGCGTACAAATATCTTACGCCCATCCAAACCCTTTAGGTAGCCCTTGGCACATGATCTTGAGACTCTATCTTTAAGAGTCGAGAATGCTGGTAGATTATCGAAGAAAGATTTTCTAAGTCCTGCACCAACTGATCTACCTCCACCAGCCACGCTGCCAAGCTTCTCATCTCCTGCTCCGTATAGGAGTGCATATATGAATGTCTTCGCCTGATTTCTTGATTCAAGTCCCGCAAGTTTTTGATTAGCGGTATGTATGTCTCCGTTAAGGATTTCATTTGTATACTCCTCATCATCCATATAGTGTGCAAGCATTCGTAACTCAAGACCACTAGCGTCTATACCTACCAGTTTGTATCCCTTCGGTACAATCCAACAAGATCTACATTCCTTGCCGTAAGGAGAATTAGAGTTGGGTATCTGTGCCATGTTGGGTTCTCTATGAGTCATACGCCCCGTGATAGTACCGTTAGGTATAACATAACCATGCACCCTACCATCTTCTTTAAGTGCCTTGATCCATGACTTTACCTGTGCTTCTCTCTTCTGATACATCAGATAGTCTTTGATAAGATCTGCCTGTGGTATACCCTCTATCTGCGTAAGAGTTTTCTCGTTAACTACAGGTCTACCATTCACAGTAAACTCTATAGGCTTCCACCCAAACTCAATAAGGTACTCACCTACCTGCTTTCTTGAAGCCATATTGAAGTCTACAATAGTAGTACGTGTAGTAGAGAATGTAGCAGGCTGTGATAGTACTGCATACTCTTCTTCAGTAAGTCTTAGTCCCGGCCCGGAGGGGGTGTCCCAATTACCTGTCTTAGCAATAGACCCATTCTTATTCTGCTTACGATAGATAAGACGTTCATCCATCTTAGGCTTAAAGACTTTAGCTACCTCATCTTCTGCGTCTTTCATCTTGGTACGCATCAAAGCCAGTAACATGTCAGCAGCATACTCATCGAAGTAGAACCCTGTGTTCTCTTGCTCTTTAAGTATTGATGCAGTCTTAGTCTCTAGCTCCATAGATCTAGGATCAAAACCCACGCCTTCTTTTTGTAAGGCTTTGTATACCTTAACATTAAGAGCAACGTCACGCTTGCAGTACTCAAGCATCTTAGGGGTATAGCATTCAAACTCTTTGAACTCTATCTTACTTAGAGAAAGCTTCTGTCCCCACACTGCAAGACTGTGACCACCTTCACGTACAGGATTAAACAATCTAGATAGGACTAGGGTGTCTATTAGTTTCTGATTACCTAGTTTAAAAGAAGTAAGATTCTCAAGTACTGGTATGTCAAAGCCAATGATGTTATGTCCTGATAGCTGGTCAGCTTTATCTAATAGCTTTAAGCTTTCATCAATCTCATCCGGGCCAAACGACCACACCTCACCTGTGTCTACCTCTTGTGCTACTACGCACCAGATCTTTGTGGCATCTAAGCCATCAGTTTCTATATCAAATAATAGTTTCATTCAAATGCTAGTCCTGATTCGGAGGTTGTATTAAAATCTATGTCAGAATCATCTACCTCATTAAGTCTTCCAGTATCTTTATCATACTGCAAGTAGGTAGCTATCCCCACATCACCTGTATATCTAGACTTCAAGATGCGTACACGGGTAGTAGATGCTACCACGGGATCATCAGCCTGTTGATTACGTTCAAGGGTTATAACACAGTCAGACAACTGAGCGATAGATTGACTACCTCTAAGGTGGCTTAGGTCTGTCTCTGCTCCCTTCTCATGGCCCTTGTTACCATCAATACGTCTAAGGTGAGACACTAGTATAAGACCTGCACCTGTCTCTTCTGCAAGGCTTCTAAGCCTAGTCATAATAGAGTCTATTGATCGACGTTCATCACCTTCTAAAGTAGCAGACACCATCATATGTAGGTGGTCAATGACTACCCACTTACACTCACATCCTACAATCATGTAGCGTAGCTTACTAAAGATACCGTCAATATCATTGGAGCCAAAGTGAGAGTGTACCCACACCCTGTCGTTGTTGTCATTGTCTAAGAAGACATCATCAAAGAGTATGTCCATCTCTTCTCTTGAGTAAGTCTCACGCACACTATCAATATGAAGTTTAGCATTAGCCTCTATAGATAAGATACCATCCACAGTTCTAGTCCAATCTTCTTCAAGAGCAATCACGCCAATGTTATCGGCTGTCTCTTTGATAAGCCAGTGCTCTAGCTCACGGGTAAAGGCAGTCTTACCTAAGCCTGTACCACCTGCTACAAGAACTAACTCTCCCTGACGTAGGCCCTCTAGCTTCTTGTTCACACCTGCCCAAGGGTAAGGCACAGCATCTCTCTTCGGTCTGTTGTGATACTTGTCTTTGTTCTCACTAACATTGAGTACACCACTGGGCGTATAGGTCTTAGCATTCCACCAAGAGTTAACGTAAGAGCCATGCTGATTGTTACGCAGCATATCATTGGCATCCTTGAACCCTTCAGGCATCACCATTATCTTAGATTTGTTAGGCTTCAAAAGCCTCGCAACTTTCTTAGCTGCTTCCTGTCCGGGTTTGTCGGCATCAAAGCAGATGACTATGTTCTCAAACTTTTCAAGGAATTCTATCTGAGATTTGACATCCTTCTCTGCACCAGCCGCACCATTCTTTACTGATACAACAGGCCACTTAGATCCTAGCAACTCATAAGCTGCCATAGCATCACACTCACCCTCAGTAATGGTTAGGTACTTACCACCCTTATCACCTACTGTCTGTTGACCAAACAGCCCACAGTCTGACATAGGCCCCGCAGCTATAAAGCCTTTGGTATCTACCATCCTTGTCTTGAATGCTACCTCTTCGGCACCGTTGTAGTACGGATAAAAGTGCCGTGTAGTATCACCAGTAGATGACTGTGTAGATCTAACACCATACTTCTTAGCAGTGGCTAGTGTAATAGCCCGATCCTTTAGGGGATAGAACTCACCCTCTCTAATAGTAACACTGTCCTTCACAAGCCTTGGAGCTATGTCCATCTTACCCTCTGCATAATTAATTATAAAATCCCCACATGAAAAACACTTTGCTGATCCATCATCATTAACAGCCAAGCATTCCTTATGGCTGCATGACGGACAGTCTTTATGTGTCTGTACGAAAGGCATATTATTCTCCATAAAAAGAAGGGGCATTTTCAGCCCCTCTTAGTTTAGTCTACTACTACATCTTCTGTAGTATCCGGGTCATCTTCAATGGTCATACCATCAGTTAGCTGACCACTAATCACAGCATTGAAGCCACGCACTGCCATCTCTAACTGCATAGTCTTCTTACGGGCAGCGTCTAACTCTTTGTTAGTTTCTACTATTAGTTTGAAAGCTACCTGACCTTCATCAGTAAACTTATTTACTAAGTAAACCTTGTCATCTGCTGTGTATGTCCAGCCATTCCCTTCTTCGCTCATGCTATCTCCTTTAAAATGCTAACTCTGTAGAACTACTAGACGATTGACCATACTCCTGAAGCTCTAGGATCTGTACGTTCTCTAGGATTGCACGTTTGTACTGCTTGTTAGGGCCATACACTGCTGCTCGCCATTGAACTGCTACCTTAGAACCATTACCAATCTGAACATCAATCTCGTTCTTATCTATATCTACAAGCTTAGGTGCTGGGTTCTTCTCACCCTTACCATTTACTTCCCACTGATAGAAATGCACTACAGGATCTTCAGTATACTTAGAACGCCCAGCGTCCTTCATACCAACATTGAATCCAGCATCTTTAAATTGCTGATAAACTTCATCAGATACAGCAAGGTTAATCTCATAACCATTCCTGTCACCTGTGTAGTTAGGCACAGGAACCTTTACGTGTGGGTAGAAAGCCTCACCTGTCAACACCTGTGGGATACCATCAATCATTCGCATTTATCTTCTCCTTTAATTAAAGTTGTGCGAGTTTACCACAGCCGGGGCTGCGCTGTCAATAAAGAATTTAAATATCTCATCCTTTAATGAATCATCTGTACCCTGCCCTAGCTCTAGGTAGTGTACACCTTTATCGTAATAGTCTTTCTCAACATTACAGGTCATCTTATTTTCATACAACAACCCCATATATTTAGAGGCTTGAAACTTCTTGTACTGCTCTTCAGTTATGAACGCCATTACCAATCTCCTAGTGAGTCTAGAAATTCAGGGAAGAACTTTGAAAGATCATCTTCTGTTATACGCCAAGTATCAACCTCTGCCATTCTATCTTCAACAAACCCAATGAACTTATTACCTACATCCTTAGAAGGTAACGGGCAACCAATCTGTAAGGCAAAAACCTGACACCACCAATCGTCTATGAAGCTTCTGAGTTCTTGTCTCTGCTCTTGAAGCTCTGATTGAGGATCTATTGAACTCATTTTGTTATCTCCTTTTAAAGCTTAGAAAGTATTTTAGCATACCAACTAGGCGTTAGTCATAATTTATTTAATAGTCTTCTTTTAAAATTTCTTCACGTTGAACATCCAAGTACACGCGGGTAAAGTCTAGAACAAAAGCATCACCATGCTTTAAGCACAACTCTAAAGCTTCCTCACGCATGCTGTCTGTGACCTCCTCCTCACCCAGATAACACTCTGAATGAGAAAGGATATGGTTAGATACCTCAATAAGATTACGCATGGTGAGGCTTATAGGATGGCTCTACGTTACATCTTCTTATCGTAGAAGACACACTATGATAAGAGTAGCCAGTAACCTCAGTGATTTGTTTAGGTGTTAACCCATCTCTGAAAAGCTTAATGCACCTCACAGATTTTTCTGTAGGCAACCCAGACAATGGGTGGTTACGTTGTGGCATAACTTTATCTAAGTTACCTTGATATTTTATGGCTTTCAAAAACATATTACTCATCTATCTTCCTCATCATTCCTCTAACCTGATTAAACGAAGACTGCACATTAAAGTGTAGCTCATTCTGTCCTTCAAGCAGCAACATGTCTGCCATGATTCTAAGATCAGCAGCACACCTACTAAGCAAACACTTGTGCTTGTTAGTATACTTGATACTGATCACCTTGCAACCGCAGCAATACACGGAAGGTTTAGTATACTCATCCATGCTTTGTTACCTCCGTAAGGCCACGCCACTCATTGATACTAAACACCTTGCCACGCCCATGATGAGGCACGTACCAAGACCTTTTACCAAGGTGAATACCAACATAAGCTGGCCCGGATACGATACCCCAACGCTTTTTAAACTTCCTTAAACGATAAATCATTGCGAAAACTCCATAACAACAGAAGGCAAACCCATAACACCATGTACAGGCATATACTTAATGCTAAGGCTATCGAGTCTACCTCCCTGCATCTCATAGCCAAACTCTTCAGAATGAATAAAACCTTCAACAGTTTTACTCCGTAACTCTTCGGGCAGTTCATTGATAATGAATGCTGCTAAATCATTATAAGTCATTCTACTTCCTCCGTAAGTTCTACTTGAAATTCTATGTCACCTTTCTCTAAAGCATCTTCTATTTTTTGAGTAGCTTCATCATCACTAAAAGCTGTCACAAAAAATTTAACCTCTACGAGAAACTCTTTCTCCTCTGCGTCAGACCAGTGCTCATCAATAAGGACAGCATCATTAATCTCTCGCGCTCTATCTATATCACTCATCACTCTAGCTCCTCTATTAATTCTAGCGCATATTCCTTACCCTTGCCATCCCACATGTCTTCAAGAGTACAGACAACAAAAGACTCTAACTGGTACAGCTCCATGCTCTTTACAGCATTATGAATAACTAACTGCATCTCATCAATCTCTGAACAGGTCATCATTCAAACTCCCATTTGATTGCATTACCATCTTCAGGAAACAAGGAGATCTCTTCTTCAAAAGTACCTATCTTCCTAAACATTGAGACAACTTCCCAGACAGTATGTTCTTCCATACTTAACTGTTCAGCTATTAACTTGACATCTTCCTCAGAGACATCAGCATTTTCTTGTCGAACAATATTAATACCTGTCCAATTATTTCCATGCTTTACAACCTTTACCGACCTTACTCTATGAAAGTTCATCTTTCTTCTCCATGTTTTTAATTAATTCTCTAAGCTTACGCTCAAACTCATCTGCTTTCATATTCAAAAAGCTAGTGTTCTTATCCTTGTCATGAATTAAAGCACCATCTAGAAACCAATGCAAGTTATCCATCTTCTTCTCCATAAAGTTCTTTCCATTCCGAAGGCGTGATACCTGTTACAATAAACTCACGCATATCACTAGACAGATCAGGCATAGCATCTTGTATCAATGCTCCACCCTGCCAGGATTCTACCTGCTGCCGGGTTACTGGTAGGTCTAAGATATGAACCTTCCCACTTGCTATAGATCTCTTCTCAATTAACATCATTATTCTCCTGTGCAATCAACTACAATTTTAATTGGTGGGTTTCGCATCTGGCTAAGTCTAAATGCTTCTGCCATTACATCTTGGCTAGTAGCATGACAGCTTAACTGTACATCATTATCAGACACAGACCAACCCTTAGCACCTACCTTCTTTACTACTATCTCACGCTCTGTTGTCTTATTCATTATGCTACCTGCATTGTTGGTATTAGTGAAGTCTTAAACTTACTCGCTTTACTGCCATGCACTGTGATGGCTATATTTTTCTTTGTACCATCGCATAACCTGCAATCCTTACATTGTAATCCTTCGCTATCTGCAAGACATTCCAGTTCATTATCTGCCAAGCTATCCCCAGCCATCGCCACCCTGAAAGTCTTGTAACCTTTAGCCTGATATTTTGTAGCCTGCTTAGGACTATCTGCACTAATCATGCAAAGAGTACCTATACGCTCATCAAAATTCTTGTGCGCTATCTGGTGCGTATAACCAGTATGCCCCATTGTTAAGTCTGTAATACTTTTCCAAGCTTCAAAAGGTGCTGCTGCTGGATCACCATATGCGCCAAGTCTTACCATACGCCCCATAAAAAGTTCAGAGTGTAGGGCCTTGTCGAACTGCGGGTAGATGCCTTTGATGTATGAGCGGTAGACTGCTGCTGGCGCTTGACCTACATTCACATAACAGGCCCCACCTATGGATTGTTTGTGTGGACAATTGCCGCAAATACTATCGTCATGTTTTGTTGCAATGGCTTCTAGTGGGTGCATATCGCTGCGTAAAATCCAAGTCTGTATCATATCTCCGGTCTTACTATTAGCACTAGAGAAGGTAGCCACTACCACTATAGGTTTTTCATCTAACAAACTGGGGCCTTCGTAAAGAACAACACCACGAAGTTTTGGTGCTGATTTAATTTTGATTTTAGAACCTAGCAATTTCATAGTGCATCCCTAATTGGTTAATTGTTGGCAAGTTTTACAAGGTAGCCAGCTTGGTTCGCGGCATTACCCGCTATTGATTTGGAGAGGGCGGAGGGAGTCGAACCCCCGTGAACGGATTTGCAGTCCGCTGCATGACCACTCTGCCACGCCCTCGAAAACTAATAGTATGCTATTGTCTCCTGCTGTCAAGAGACAATCACTTAATATTAAAATGCTTTTGTTCTGCTGTTAATGTCTGCTGCTGCTAATGGTATCCAACACAAGGGAGACAATGCAAACAACGGCCCAACTATAGCCCAGCCCTCCCAGTATCCGCCAACTGCTGTTAAGTAGATACAGTACCCGCCAAACGCCAAGGAACCGAAGACGATTAATAGCCACATGACTATGAGTAGTCCTACCTTTATGCCTTCTATAATGTTATTCATTTGCTATGCTCCTCAATTGCGTCCACTAGTAATATATGCTCTGCGTGTTCTAGCCTATAGTCTGCTTCTATGTATGCATCTATCAGAGTAGGATTAGGTTTGCAAAAGTAATTAGTTTTTATTGCTTCTGCTAAGTCACGCTCTAATAGGGCAATGGTTGCCGCTATCCAGTTATATTTGCTCATTGTTATATTCTCCTAGGTTTTATTTCTTGTATCGAGATCACTCGTTTTCTACTACCATTCGCTGACCAATCTTGTAGCACTCCATCTTGCACCACGCTAATGTGACCGCGTGTGTGTATTGTGAAGGTGCCAAGCTTTGGAAGCACTCGCGCTGCCGTCGCTAACGTCTTGGGATAACTTCCGGTGTATTCATGTATACCGTATCCCAGCTTGTTTAGCACCTTGTATGTCCACAATTGCGGGGTGCCTTTGCCATCCTTGCGACCTTCCTTGAATAAGTAGCTACGCGCTTTACCAAAAGTAACGTGACCAGCGAGGGCAACCGCTATGACTGCACAGTATCCTTTCTCTTTTGGGTAGTAGAGTCTCGCTACCCTAGATAGTGTTTCGTATGTGTTCATTTAACCACCTTGTGTTGACTTAATTCTGAGCACTCGAAAATGCCCAGAAGTAAGCCAAGCCGTAGACTTTGGCAACTTACACCGACTCCGAAGAACCCTCTCGTTACACTAGTCAAGCCTACGGCTTAGGCTTTAAGTCTTTCGTTAGTATCTTAGTTCGCTGCGCTGTGTCCTAGGCCACCGTGTTGCGCTTTGCTTTCAGGCTATCCGAAAGAGTCAAAGTATCCGCTTGCACTTGGCTTAGTCCTTATCACCACCCTAGGATGGTAAACTAAGCTAGGTATTGCTCCCGTGGGCGTTCCCTTTGACTTGAGCCGAGAATAAGCACATCTCAGACAATGACAACTTTTATTTTACTTATTTTTAGATTACGTTAAATATCAATAGCTTAGAATCTAACAAGCACTAGTAAAATTAAACAGTAGGCACGCCAAGGCCCCAAAGCTTTTTAAAAGTATGGTGGTTGTTTTGGAATGCTTAGGGAAGGGAGAAAAAGCTGCTAAGGCTCTGTTGATAAAGATTAAAAGCTTTTTAAAGGCTACCATTAAAGGACGTTGAGAA
>Ga0208814_1001242_pt1 | contig 12326 bp, 7 predicted proteins | sample MalvirAntarct_55_FD_184253 | JGI IMG/M metagenome (GOLD analysis project Ga0208814, IMG submission 184253) | Marine viral communities from the Global Malaspina Expedition - Malaspina viral metaG Antarct_55 (SPAdes) (version 2) | ecosystem: Environmental > Aquatic > Marine > Oceanic | place: South...
AGAAGTTATGTATTCTAGTAATGTCATTTAATTAAATTTATAGGTTATTATCGTCAATAAACTTTTGAGCTTTAGCTTTCTTAGCTTCAGCTAAATCAAACACCGCAGCGTCTGCCTGAACCGTAGGTAATTGGTTCGTAGTAAATTGTTTCAGATAATTATTCATAAAGTATTCTTTATATTTCTTTTCAAATAAAACTTTTTTATCTTGCATAAGTGGCAAGTCTTCTGTGTAGCTCCAAGAGCTATCGCCAGCGTTAGCGTTCTGAGCCATCTGATCGTCCTCTTCGACACTTGTACCTTTAGATATATAAACGTTCCAAGCTGCAACTGCGTCTTGCTCAGAGCTCAGTAAACCAGCAACCTCAGCGTTTATAAACGGAGTTACTTTCTTTTCAACTTTATCTAAATCGTATTTAAGTGTATTTCTACCTTTTCCATTTCCGATGTCTATGATCTCATAATCAGGAGTTCCATCAGGATTCATAATCACATATTCTTCAGTTATTTTAGCTCCAGCTGTTAGCTCTCCATTTTCACCAACCATATCAGGTGAGAAGATACCAACCTCGGTTAATAATCTAAGCATGTCTTTATTGATGTCTGGCGTAGGTGCCACAAGCGAGATGTTTGACTCGTTTAAAGCGTTTAAAGCTGTATTGTTTATAACTAACGGCTCTACAAGAGCTGGTCCTATAAAAACTATTTGCTGAGCACCGCCTTGTAGTAAATCTAAATAAACATTGTAACCATCAGACTTAGAAAACCCAGGCTTAGCATTTAATACACTATTAGCTACTGTGTATTTAAAGTTGTTATTAGGATCAAAGTTTGGATCTTCTGTTATGCTTAATTCAGCTAAAAGAGAAGATAAGAAGTCTAGAGATAATTGCGGAGCTTCTTGCAAGTGCTTGATCTCCATTAACTCATAAGCACAGGTTTCATCTTGACACTTATTTGAATCTACAGCCAACTTTAGTTTAGCGTAAACTCTCCCTGTATTTCTATAAGCATTTTCTAATAGTTGAAAATTATAATCACTAGTGTTAGAAACAAAGCTTTCACTGTAAGCAATAGCATCACTTTCGTTGAACTGCTGTAAAAAAAGGTTTTGATTTAAGTTTTTTTCCATTTCGTTTTTTTAATTATCCTAACATTCCTCCACCGATTGTAGCTAATGACCCAAACATACCTGTCATAGCACCCGTTTGATCTGCCTTAGCTTGAGCTCTATCTTGTTCAGCGCCCATTAATTCTCCGTAAGTTCTATCTATTTCTTTAACCTCTCTTTGCTCTGTAGCTCCAAAGACAAATTGTTTACCCATAGCTCCCGCTTGCTGCATTCTTTGCTCTTCAGACATTTTAGCTCTCTGCATTTGCTGTTCCCCAGCAGCTGCTTTATCTTGATTAGACTTCTCTTGTTGTTCTATGCTAGCTGCAACACCTTTTTTAGATCTTAAAGCTGCTTGAGCCAACGCTGTGGCTCCACCGGCACTAGCGCCAGTTGCTCTCATAGTATCTAACGTGTTAGCTAATGAAACATCGGCTTCTTCAATCTTAATCTCAGCAGCTCCAGTTGCAACACCTAAGTTAGCAAAAGGATTAGTTATCATACCGCTTAAATTAGTATAATCATCGTAAGGATTTACAACTTCTTGTCTATTTTTTTCTAAGTTATTAAGCTTGTTTTGTAAACGCGCTTTTTCTCTAGCCGCTGCTTGAGCTGCTTTTTTAGCAGATGAAGCTCCAAAAATCCCACCTAATACAGATGCTCCTAGACCTATAACTGCTCCTGCTCCTATTGGCATATCTTTATATTTTTATTATTAATATCCATTGTTTATTGTAAAATTACTTTCAACAGAAAACAATTGTTTTTCGCCTCCTGGATCAGTTGTTGAATCTGTTGAAAAAGTTGCTAAGGTGTAAAAACCTTTTATACCACTAACTGAAGATCCCCAAAGAACCTCGCTGTCACTAGCTGTTGTGTTATTTACTAAGTTAGCTACATATTTATTTTCTTTTCTTTCAAAGCCAGCGTGGTGAACCGGGAAGGTAGGATTACCTGTTCCAAAAACACTCACATAATCAGCTCTATTAGTTATGCTAGTAAAATCTAATACAGTATTTTCAGTAAAACTACTCGAAGAGTCGACAACTATAACAACTGTACCTCCAAAAAATATTGATTCTGTAGCAGCTACTGTCGCCGGGTTGTTTAATACCAACGTATTTGTTAAGTTGTCAAAAGACACAACCAATGTTCCAGAGACTATTCCATTGCCGGACACTGAAGATCCTGGAGCTATATAAGCGTGAGTGGAAATAGCTGATACAGTTGTACCTGTAGACGACGCTAAAACACCACCACTTATTGAATTAACAGCCACAATTTTAGTTCCAAGCGGTACTCCTGTTCCAGAGACACTAGAGCCTAATACTGGATCTACATTTGTTTTTATAGCGACTGCTAGACCAACTATAGATTCACCAACCACAGCTGAAGATTCAGCCGTAACATATTCTCCCTCGTAGTAACTATAAACACCTGTTGTTTTATCAAAATTAGAAATCCAATCTATAGCGGGTTGTGTATCAGCACCAGTTGAATCTGATATCATTGACTCCAGCATCCAACCATTTGCTCCTTCGTAAGCAATTGTATTGAAAGACTTAGAATTTGAAGGATTAGGATTAAAAGAAACTGTAACTTTACTTTTATTATCTAAACTATAAAAATTACCTCTATTGGTATTTGAATAATGCTTCCATACACCTTTACCTTTAGCTGTATAGAAATTATTTACTACACTAAAAGATTGATCTGGATTATAATTGAAAAAGCTAACCCAACCTGCGTTTGTTTCGTCAAAAGACAATGTGTTGTATACATTAGAACCTTTTATGGTTTGTGTAGATACAACGTATTGATTGTTATGAATATCATACCCACCAATTATTCTACCGTTACTTGAGTTTGTGTATATTCTGTTGACTTCGTCTCTAAAGTAATCTTTCATACCGTTAGAAGATATTTCAGTTATTCCATTATTACTTAATCTCAATATACAATTATTGTTTCTGTCAGAGAAATACTTTTGATAACCATAAACTGCAAAGCTTTCTGGGTTTTTACTTATACCATATTCACCAGAGTAAGGTTGTATAGTTCCAATAACTAAGTTAGAGGAAGTTACAGCGCCACCGCCTTCAGCATTATATATTGCGTCTTTATCTATTAAAGCTCTAGATATTTTGTGTTCTTGAAATATAACTAAATTTGTATCTTCAGCATATAACCTCTGTATAGAGGCATTAGCTGGATCAGCTGTTTTAGTTATATCCTCACCTACAGAAAACACGTTGGTTTGATTTATGCCTGTTCTTGAATTAAAAACACCTGAGTATATTAAAGAGCTAGATCTAAAATCTGCTTTGTTTTCGTCTTCTACTATGTAAGCTTTTACACCGAAATCTACCGTTGTATTATTATAACCACCTCTAATCCTAGACTCTTCTATAGCCCAGTTAGATGGATCTGTTGAGTTAACAACTGGATAGCCACCTATATCTTCAGGTACACCAAAAGACCCGTTCCACACGGGTTCTTCTGCTAAGTTTGTCTTTTTAAGAATAAAAGTGTTAAAGTATTTTACCTCTACTACTGCTGATGCCATATGTTAATTATCACTTATTTTAATTTTAAATTACAGTTAGTTAAACTATAGTAAATAAATAGTTATTACGCGATGGAACTAAAGGTGTGCTAGAGCCGTCTCCTGCGGTTAACGTCCAAACAAAAGAGTTAGGATTTCCACCGTATACCAAGTCACCTCCAATTATTTCATTATTTCCCACAATCGCCCCTTTTAGGGTTGCTACATCAAACGATCTATTTGACCAACCAGATGTAGCTACCAATGTCGCGCCTTGCCCTGTGCTAGGACTTATTGTTAAATTACTACTACCGTTGCTTGATATTAAGTTATTCCAGCTAGGAAAATCACCTGTAAAATTAGCTGTATTAGATCCACTTACATAACCATACCATCCATTAAAATTTTCACCAAAAGGGGGAAACATTCCATTTGGATCGCATACATTAACAAATATAAACTTACCTTCGTAAGGTATTCCATTTGAAAAATTTGTGTTTGGTTGGCGGTAAAAGCCACTAAGAGTCCACTCTTGAACTGCGCATATAACTATACCAGTGTTAACAGTGACTTGACACGCTACTGTGTCTCCTGGGTCAGAGACTTCAAAATCTATTGTGTACACGTCATTTGGCATACTAGTATTTTGATAACCAGTGTTAACCAAGTCTATTTTAGCTGCGGTTCCAAAAAGCGCCACGCCAGGGTTTTCTAAAGCAAAGAAACCTGGGCTAATAACTTCTTCGCCTGGTGTTCCAACGCCTCTTCTTTCTTGCGTTATATTAAACGTTAAGTCTTTTGTTTTAGGGCCAAAAAGTGGTAAAAAATCATCAACTCTCCAGCCTTTTCCATTAACAGCTTTAAGTTCTCCTATGTCACGAACATCTGTTCCGCCGGGATAAAAAGGTGGAAGAGGGCAATCATCCCAAATATCTGAAGTATTAATAGCTGTTACACCTTGACCCTCGACAACGTCTACAGATGTACTTACTTCTAAATTACCAGGTGTTCTATAGGCTATTTTAGTGCCTGAAGCAAATCCAGGAATTGTTACTTCTTTACTTACAGTTACGGTTGTTTGCCCAGCTATAGGTGTGTCTACTTGTATGTTAGTTATATAAGTTCCGTCTGGAACATTACCGATGTCGCTAGGCCTTATATACACTATATCACCTACGCTTCCAAGCACAAACCATGCTACGTAAGTGAAGCTGTCTACCGCAGAATCAACTATACCCCAAGGCGTAATTGGATCACCTATTGGCGAATAACCAACAACTGTGGTTCCAGCTGGAAAACCAGCACTAGTAACGTCTAGCCCAGTTGGTACAGACTCTGGTCCTGTATATACCTTTATATCTGTAACACTTGTTTGAGGTTTTAAAGCTCTAAAACTATATGAGTTCTGATTAAATGTTGGTATATGCGGAGAAACATTACCCAGACTTAAACCTCTAGTTATTGGTCCAGTTGGTAATTCATTCACCGTAGCTGAAAAAGTTAAGGTAAAGTTTCTAGCTCCTTCATCTATTCCGTAATATATTGAACTAAAACCAGCTCCCACTTTTAAATTGTATTCAAAACTACCAACAGATGTTTCTTCAAGGTAAAAAGCTGTTTGAACGTCTAAACCATTATCATCAATAGCGGAGTCTAAAGATAAGGGAGTGTTTATATCGTTTGAAGATATTGTAGCTCCAAAGCTGTCAACTAGGTATATAGGTGCTTGTAGTACGTTTTCTCCAGTTCTTAAAGATTCTAAGAAAGTATTATCGTTCCAGTTACTTATATCACCTCCTGTACCAGTAGGGTTTTCGTTGGTTATGATATCGTTTAAATCTTTGATTCTACCAGTAGTTGATGTCTCCCAAAATATATCTAACAAACTACTAACAGGCTCTGTTTCGTAGACTGCTAAAAATTGTATACCCGGAGATTCTGAGCTGTAGACATTTATTTCATCTCCTAGAGTTACAGAAACTGGTGTAGAAACCTGAAGCGTTGATGGTTCTGTAAAACTAACTAAATCACCACCGTCTAAAGCAACTATGTTATTAACCACGACCGTTAAAGGATCAACACCTGGAGTTCCGTCTACAGTTATACTTAAAACTATAGTTCCTTCCGGTACTCCAGTTTGAACGTCCATTATGTTACCTACAACTATTGGATTCGTACCACTTAAAGCTACAAAGTCTATACTAGTGCCAGTAAACCCTGAAGCATCAACTTCCCAGGGTAGTCCTCCAACTTGAGCTCCTTGCTGAAATCCATTTCCAAAAACAACTAAATCCGTAGGGAAACCGGCGCCAACAACTTTATCGCCAATCTCTATATCCGCTGCTTCTCCAGAAATGCTACTTATTCTAAGAGTATCTGAACTTTCTGTAACAGATATTGTTGCACTAACAGCATTGAAATTAACGTTAGCTATTTGCCCTATTTTATTAGCTGTATTTATTCTAGCTATGTACGGGTTTGATTCTAAAGAGTAAAATTGTGGAAATAAGTTTGGATTTGGAGGATCTTGTGGGTTGAAATCAAAAAGATCTACAACAGTAGAAACAGTAGAAGCAACGTCAAATGTTCTTCCAGGATAATACTGTATATTACTAAGACCAATATTAGTTCCAGCTTCTGAAACTTCAGTGCTAGAGTTTTCAACTCTTCCATAAAGCTGAACTGAACTTCTAAATTGATCTTGAACAGGTCCTATTTCTGATAAATCTCTAGGCACTTTATTTATATTATCACTTATAAGAACCGTGTGTGACGTGTTACCCACTTCAAGAGTAGTGTCATCTGGATAAGCAGCCATTATACCTGGTAAGTAAACATTGTAATACTCTTGCTCAGTTTGTTTAACCACTATCTTAAATGTGTACCAACCTAATGGGTTGTAGTCGTCAGAAGTTGGATCTCCGTTGTATACACCTGGAACTCCCATAGCTCTATCAAGATTAACACCTATAACTTCGTTAAATGAAACCTTTAATGAATTACCGCGCCATGCATCAGGGTCTATGTTTTCAGTATTATAAGGTGAGTAAACAGTAGAACCTATAAACTTATTACCACTTATAGTTTTTAATTCTTTATTGTTAGAAAGTATAACACCTGACTGTCTTCCAAATCTATCTGAAAGAACAACACCTACTTGATAATTTCTATTTGTTTTTAAACTATGGTTCGGGTACTCTATTATGCTAGTCGTTTCTTGTATGTCTGAACCTGGGTTTAGATATAAAGCCACTGGTCCAGCTGGAAGTGTTACCTCATTACTTAAAGATATAACAGCCTCTGTTTTTGAAGTTGATATAAAAGTAAATAAGTCACCGGCAACAATAGATATAACTTGACTAATAGTCAAAGAAGCTTGAGTTTGAGTTTGAGACTGAATAGAAACAACAGTAACACCTGGTAGTACAACTCCGTTTTTAGAAACAGTAGCGCCAATTGGTATGAATCCATTTAGATTATCAACCGTAAAGTCATCTGTGCTTCCTGATGATGTTGAATTACCAGAGACAGAAACGCCTTCACCGTTGTTATTAGTCGAAGAAATTACAGTTCCATCAGGTATAATAACTCCTGGAGCTGTTGACGTAATAACTCTTCCAGCATATAACTCACCTGAAAAGTCAACGTCTATTGGAGATGCAGGAGGAAAAACACCACCCGCGCCCGTATAATCTATTGTTGATTCGTTTTTATTGAATAATGATTTCTCGGTAATACCGACATTATAATTTAAGCTATCAGGAGCTGTGTGTTTGTTTTGAAAATTACCATATATAACTCTATTTCCAGATACTTCTTGCGCAAAAGATCTTACTGGTATTTTATCATAAACCCTTATTAAGTCTTTTTCTGGAAGAGTTTTAAAAGGTTTTTTAGCTTGATAATCGTATGTGTAGTATTCTGGCTCACCAACGGTTAAAATAGTATCTTCAGTTAACGTTTGAGCAGAGCTTAACTCTATAACCCCAGAAGTGCTTGGGTTTTGATTAGGGTCGTCAGGAGTATAAGAAACAACAGTTACATTTGTAGATATTCCAGACCCAGTAACTAAGTCTCCAACGTTTATACCACCTCGTATATTATCCACTAATACAGACGTGAATGGAGTTAAGTTGTCAGCCGAAACACTGCATACTGCGGCTGAATTGTTTATAGCGGATATATCTATAGTATCTATTACTTTTACTGGTATACTATCTGATTCTTTATACAATAAGTCTATAGACTTTATTTTTAAAGAACTTTCTAATTCATAATTGTTAAAAGGCAAAGGTGTTCTAAGCTTTATATTATCAACTTTGTTTTCAACAAAAGAAACTGTAGTACTTCTAAAAGCAGCGTCTTGGTCATTTACGTCTTGTATGTTATCAGCTTCCGGCTTTTTGACATACATGAAATAACCATCTTGCTTAGGAATAAACGCAGCTTGAGTAAATGTAGAAAATAAAGAATACTCATCATCGTCATACTTAAATCTATAACCAAATCTAACAAACTTATCTTCTAAATAAGTTGGATCTCCGGCATAATCTTTATCGTAGTATGGGTTAGCGTTCAATACTATTTCTTGAGTCGTATTGTTTAAGCTTGGTAAAGTACCACCTGTTACTGTTATCTCCCAGACAGGTGGAGTTACCGCGTCGTTGTAAGAAAAAGTATCTACAGTTACTCCAGTGATCGTGATTATTTCTGGAGGGTTTGATTGAGTTGTATACGAAACAGTGGCGCCAATCGCACCATAAGCACCGCTAGCTTCAACTATATCTCCTTTAAAAGTTGATAAATTAACCTGTGAATCTCCAGCTGTGACTGGGTCTTGAATCACTCCCTGTCCTCCATTAGGCATGTAGAAACTAGAAACATCTTTCATAGTGGTTTCATAATCACCAGGTGATAACACACTTTCAGCATACATTTCTATTGGTGCGTAAGGATTGTATTTAGCTACAGATATTTGATCTTCTGTCGTGTAATAACTTGGGTTTAAAACTTCAGAAGGATTAGCTAGGTCTAGATTTATTTTTCTAGGTTGATTTCTGTTGTCAGTCCAAAAAAGCAAATTCTCTAAAACGTTTACACCGTATATAGGGTTATGGCTAGAAAAATTTAAAAAAGCTCCTTCAACCAAAGTGGTTAATGAATTAGACTTAGAGTCGAAGCACATTATGTAGTTTTTTGCGCTTGGTGAGTAATTATTAACGTTTAAGCTTCCGCTGGTGTAAAATAAATAAGCCACACCGTTTGAATCGTCTACAACTTGACCTATGCAGTGTAACGTTCCAGCATAACCTGTATGAGTTCCAACATTTGCAACCTCGGTGTTACCTAGCACGTTCTCTAAAGAACCAACCTTGTCTCCTTCAGACTTATTGACTTGCACGTTTATAGCGTTTCTATATTCTCCACTTGGTATTATACGGGCGTCCAAGTCTTTATTCATCTTGGACCTTAAAAAAGTATTCTTTGCTTTAGCCATTAAATTTTAGTGTTTAATCCATTTAGACTTACCTCTCATAACTTGAGTTATCTCTTCAGTCTTTATATTAGATAATCTTATTTTTGCGTTTCTTAACTTAGCAGACCTCTCTCTTTTAAGTCTTTGAACTACATACTCAGGTTGATTCGCACGTGTAGAGATAACAGCATGTAATATATGTGCATATAAAGCCTCCTCTGCCATTTTAGGTATTCTAGTATCTGTATCATATGCTAAGCCATCAGAGATGTACTCTAGCACAATTAGACGGTTTACTAGATCACTAGAAAAAGACATTTTGCCCTCTCGTTCATTTAGATTAAAATAGCCATTCATATTGGCATACTGAGGATCTAAACCATATAGCTGCCCAAAGTTTTGATAATTAACAAACTCTCCATTTTGATTTCCATTTAAAGAAAAATCGTTTATACCCGTTAAATCTGTATTTAACAAATCACCTTTGCCGTTACTGTGCCATCTTTCTTGAGTAATTGATGTACCTTCAATATCCTCTCCAAAATTATCCTGAGTAGGAACTCCTTTTGAGTCTTGTATTTGAGTGTAATAAGGGCTTGTTGTAAGGTTGTTAGTAGGGTAGATAGGATGCTGAACGCCTGCTTGATCTATCCAAGAGCATTTAACGTAATTGACGTAGTCTTGAGGTAATGCTAGCGTTAGGCTAATAGGTATTGTTAATTCAGCTGACTTAATACTTTTTAAAGTATCATAGCTAAACTCTTGTAAACCTCTTTTAGCAAAGAATAATATATCAGATTTTTTAGCTGTTTGTATTAATTTACCATCGCCCACGTAACCAACCATAAAGTTGTCTATAGCATCGTGTAAGGTAATGTAAGAGTAGCCTCCATAATTATCTTCAACTGTTTGTCCATAGGCTTTTTCAGCTTCCGTGCTTCCATAAAGTCCTCCGTCTAGTTTTTTTAACTGTACAACTACATATAAACCAACTGCTGGTTCAGAACCTGCTTCAAAAGTTATAGCGTTATTAACTACTGTAAAAGTTGTTACATACTCTGAATAAGAACCTGGTAACCCAGAAGTACTAGTGTACAACTTAAAGTTATTTAAAGCGTAATTTATATTGTTAGGATCGAAACTACCTAAAACTAAATCTGTGTCAAAAGTGGTTTCAAAAGCTAACTTAACTCCGTCACCCCTAAACCCTTGAGCTCCTTGATAGTACTGTTGATTTGTTTCCGTTATTAAGCTCATTTATTATGATTTTTCGTTTATTTCAGTTTTTTGAGCTTCTTGCTCTGCAACTTGAATTATCGTTGGATCGTTTATTATTATACCACAATACTTTAATATATTCACTATTATGTTGTTTTTTTCAGAAATATCTAATTCAAAATTAATAGTAGAAGAGCCTGAAGTCCCTGATGGACTAAACAAGTATTGACCCAATGGACCAATTGTAAAACCCCAACTTGGAGCCGAAGGCTTAAATAAAGAATTTATGGTCGTAGCGCTTGGCTTTGGGTCTATCTTTAAAAGTAGTTGATTTGTTGTTTTTGGAAATATAGGCGTAACTGTAGTTGTAGTTAAACAAAGCGGGTGCTTATTAGTTGGCGCGGTTAGTTTTGATCTTATTATTTTAGAATAATCTTTTTTACTACTTAACTGCGCTATTGAAGATATAGTAGGGTTTACATCGCTATAGCTTGTAGATATTTCACCTATTTTATAAAGCTCTCCAGCTCCAGAATAAACCCAACCATCATTAGGTGTGTCGTAGGTAAATGTAGTTTCTTTTTCAAAAGGATATAACTTGTAAGATATATCTTTAAACATATCAAAAAACTCAGTATCATTTTGAGCGTTTGTTTGGTTTTTTCTATTTTGTTGATTTCCATCTGGAAAGTAAGACTGAAATATTTCGTCTTGAACTTGCTCTGCAATGCTATTAAACTCAGCAGGTGTTATGTAACCTCTCTGCTCTTTGTTTATTATATACAAGACTGTTTGATATACCGTGTTTACACTTACTGCCATTTTTTATTTTTTATTATAATATATTGGAGACCACTTGCGCAGTCTCCGTTATATTAGTATTACTTGTTTTTATAGTTTTTTATCTATAGACTTATAGATTTCTACACCTTCGTCAGTTTTTAAGAAAGCCGCAAATGCAGAATAAGGGTTTTCATCAAAAGGAACATTCATTAATTTCCTATCGTTTGATCCCCATGTAAAGGTTCTTTGATCTCCTGATAAAACTATGATTCCAGCTTCAGATGCTTTGATAGCAAAGTTTCTTAACTGTACGTTTTCGTCATTAGCTAAGTTAATAAAAAGTGCTGGACTGCTTTTAGCAAATAACAATAAATCTCTTTTAAGTTCTTTAGAACTCATTGTGTTTACTTGAGATCCTTTTTCAACACGTAATATAGCCTCGGCCTGATCTATGTCCATATGTCTAGCGGCATTCAAAGCATCTATTTGAAGATCTAAAACATCAAGTTCGTCTTCTGCTACTTCTGTTGCACTAAACTCTTCATATACTTTGCCTTTTAAAGGGTGATATAATGATAATAGTTTTTGTAAATTTTGTTGTGTTTTAGCAACTTTTAAATCTCCATCTCTGAATCTAATATGACCCATTGTGCATTCCCCTTTTTGTTCATCTACTAAGGGTGAATCTTGATTAGTTGCATATCTTATTTCCCTTTGTTTCCCAGTTTTTTCATCAAAATAAAGTAGAGCATGTTTTCTTGTATGCCTACTTGGAATTGTTAACGTTAAAGGGTTTTTGTTTCCTTTTAAATAGTAAACTCTATCCTTGATTTCCCACGTTGGTTTTGTGGGTTTTACTGGAGTAGTAACTTGTGTTACAACTTCTTTTTGAGGTGCAACCTCAATTTTTTCTGCTGTAGCTTTTTTAGCCATAATATAATATAATTAAATAGTTTAAAATTGTGACAATAGCCTTAGTATATAACTAGTAAGGGGCTAGTGTCATATAAAAAACCCCCGCCCGAAGGCAGGGATTATTATTAATGTTGAATCAATTAGATTCCTTTGAAAAGTACAAAGTTGTTAGCAGCTTGAGTTACTAAACATCTTTCAGATAGGAAGTTTACTTCCATAGCATCGAGAGTTGAAGTATAAGCGCCTCCAGCAGAACCAGTTAACCAAGACTTCATACG